>LSQX01276309.1_pt1 | contig 45132 bp, 36 predicted proteins | sample 654561 | NCBI WGS metagenome assembly LSQX01 (sample SAMN04489861, study PRJNA283612) | anaerobic digester metagenome | isolation source: 4 biogas reactors fed with cattle manure at either 37C or 55C with and... | place: Denmark: Kongens Lyngby | collected 2014 | reverse complement strand
CGTCCCCTATTGTTGGGTCACAAACACGTTCAAAAATGCAGGCGTAGTGTGGTTTTCAAAATGGAATAATATCATTATTTGTCGTCGACCTTAGATAGTGCAAAAACTCTTGGAGATCGACGATCTGTCCTTATTTACATTTCTTCATTTTTCCAATAATTCCTCCATTATAGATCAGTATTTTACTCAACATATCCAATCATCTGCGTCTTTATCTGCATAACCTCAATCCAAAACTTATCTGTCCATCTTGGTATACCACTCTAAGCAGGATTCAATTTGGCCGAATCTTTTCAGTGGAATTCCGCATCAATATTTCAGGAGAGTATTATCGGCTCATACTCCCATACAACCTTCCGCTGTCCACTTTTTTCGAAAGCTCCTGGAAGAATTGTTTATCTTTTCTTTGGATGGTACGTTAGACTCCAGCTCACTCCCATAGCCTGTGATAGTAACATGGAAATAATAAAAATAATTTTTCAACATATTTTGCAAGACAATAGACTAGATACTAATTTTTATAAAAAATTAATGGTTTTCCCATGGAAATCTCGAGTATAATAGTATAACAATTACATATTTCAACCAAATATGATATTACTGTATTTGATTTTGGGCAGGCAAATTTCTGCAAGAAATTTGTAAAATTTTAAGGGCATGCTGGAACGAATTATATAGAACAATATGTTTATAATAGACTGGATGGACACCTAAAATACCAGTCCCAGTAGCCAGATGGTGTTTTATCGATACATCTGCAAGAGGTGATATGAAGCAGTATGAACAATCTTTTTGATAATACCAACAAGCCCCTGGTTCTAAGGGCATCCCCAGGTATTTGGTTTTTTCGCTTTATACTAGGTATTCTGGTAGGAGTAAGTGCGATACTGCCGGGCATCAGCGGTGGCGTTCTGTGCGTTTCCTTTGGAATATACCGGCCTTTAATTGCATTGTTGTCCCATCCCGTACAAGCCTTTCGAACTTATTATAGCCTGTTTATTCCGTTTGCAATAGGATGGGCGACCGGCTTTCTCGCACTGGCACGGGTGGTGGAAGCCCTTTTTAATTCTTTGTCTACCCTTGTGATATGTCTCTTTGTAGGATTAATAGTAGGCACCTGCCCCTCTCTGTTTGACAAAGTTAATAAAAGAACCCCTACAAAGGGATCCTGGTCGTTTTTCACCATCAGCCTGATCATCTTTTTTGCATTCTTATCATATTTAAAATCGGAAAGCACAATTGAGATTGAACCCAATGCATGGTGGTATCTTCTGTGCGGTTTTATATGGGGAATAAGCATCGTAATTCCGGGACTGAGCTCATCTTCCATTTTAATATTTCTTGGACTCTATCAGGACATGGTAGAACACATCAGCGATATAAGGATGAGTGTGATGCTCCCTGTACTTGGCGGTATCATAATTGCAGTTTTGATTTCTGCCCGCCTTGTAAATTTTTTGCTGGAAAAACACCATGCTTTAATTGTTGAAATTATTCTGGGCATCGTGATATCATCAACCCTGATGATCATCCCCACACAGTTTTTGAGCATTTGGCAAATAGCATCCAGCCTGCTTAGCTTTGCGACCGGCTATGCGATTTCATTGGCAATGAGCCGTATGGAGATAAAAAAATAAGGCCTTTTAGCCAAGTATGACAAAAGGCCCGCAACACAAGTAATGTTTCAGGTTTAATTTTGCAACTTCATTGGCTCACTTCATTCAAAAAAGTGTTACATCAAATATCGGAGTATTCTTACAAAACTGACATAATTAACGCTGGACCCTACCCGAGGCGTCACCTTTCATAAGGGTTTCAACTTCATCAACCGATACCTGGTTTGCGTCGCCTTCAATGGTATGTTTCAATGCGGAAGCTGCCACAGCAAACTCAAGGGCATAGCTGGGATCCTTACCGTTGATCAGAGAGTAGATCAAGCCTGCACCAAAGGAATCGCCGCCACCTACGCGGTCCACTATATGGAGCTTATATTTCTTGGAAAAATAATATTCCTTCCCGTCAAACAGCATGGCCGACCAGTTGTTGTCGGATGCTGAAAGGCCTTCCCTGAGGGTAATTGCAACTATCTTAAGATTAAATCTGTCATGCAGTTCCCTGGCTACATATTTGTATCCCTCCAGATTGAGCTCGCCCGCCGTTACATCGGTATCCGGCGCTTTGATGCCAAATACCATTTCCGCATCTTCCTCATTGGCAATAACCACGTCCACATATTCCATAAGCTTCCCCATCACCCTGCCGGCCTTTTCGGAGGTCCATAACTTTTTTCGGAAGTTCAGATCGCAGCTTACGGTAAGCCCCATTTCCTTTGCTATCCTGCAGCCCTCTTCAAGCAGTTCTGCTACGTTGTCTCCCAAGGCAGGGGTGATCCCGGTAAAGTGGAACCATTCGGCACCCGCAAAGGCTCCTCTCCAGTCGATATCGCCTACCTTTGCTTCGGATATGGCAGAATGGGCTCGATCGTATACCACCTTGGAAGGCCTGACCGAAGCTCCCTTCTCCATAAAGTAAATACCAATCCTGTCTCCGCCCCTGGCTATGTAGCTGGTATCAACACCATAGCGGCGAAGTTCGTTTACAGCAGCATCCCCGATGGGATTTTTCGGCAGCCTGGTCACATAGACCGCATCCACACCGAAGTTTGCAAGGGATATGGCTACGTTTGCCTCACCGCCGCCGTATACCACTTCAAAGCTGCTGGCCTGGGTAAACCTCAGATAGCCGGGAGGAGCTAATCTCAACATAATTTCACCAAAGGTTACCACTCTTTTTGACATACTCAATACCTCCTATTCAAATTTTACATTATTACTAGCATCTGATAAGATGGATTACTGCCCTCCCCGAGCAGCCCGGATTCTTGCCAAGAATTCCTGGGCGGTCCTGGTTATGGCTTCATAATCACCCGTCTTGGCTCCCTTGGTCAGGGCACTGCCAACGCCTACGGCTACAGCACCGGCTTTAATCCACTCGCCAACATTATCCAGGCTTACCCCTCCAGTGGGCATAAGCTTGGCATAGGGAATCGGCCCGCGTATAGCCTTGATAATCTTTGGCCCAAAAAGCTCTCCGGGGAAGACTTTTATGATATCAGCACCGGCTTCCATGCATTCTACAACTTCCTTTACAGTCATTGCCCCCGGCATACAGGGTACCCTGTATCGGTTGCACAATTTTACGGTATCAGGATTCAAATATGGGCTGACCACATACTGGGCTCCGGCTAAAATAGCCGTCCTGGCCGTTTCGGCGTCCATAACAGTCCCCGCTCCCAATATAATTTCCCCGTTAGAATAGGTCTTGGCCAAATCCCTTATAACTTCAGCAGCCCCCGGAACAGTAAAAGTGATTTCAATGGCCGCCACTCCACCCTTCAAACAGGCATCGGCAATTTTTAAAGCCTGCTCGCTTGACTCAGCTCTGACAACCGCCACCAAGCCTCCTTCAACAATTTGGGTCAATATTCTTTCCTTATTCATGCTCAACAGCTCCCTTCCATTTTTTTATTGTGTATAATATTGGTGATAAAGCCCGGATGCCAATATTCATTAACCCTATTCTTTTAAATTGTACCCCATTCTTTTTGAAATGTTCACAGCAGCATCCACTACATATCCTGCAATCTCTTCATCCCGGTCGGGCGTAAATATGGTCTTTAGACCCGATGTGCTTACTCCAGCAATTATTTCGTTTCTGTAATCGTATATGGGGGCGGCTATGCAACGTATACCTTCTTCATGTTCCTCATTGTCCACCGCCCAACCCCTTTCCCGTACCTTTTGAATCTCATCCATTAACTCTTCGATCTTTCTGAGAGTGTTGGCTGTATGCGGAATAAACTCTTTATCTTTAAAAAGCTCCCTGATTTCCCAGTCTTCCATGCCCATAAGAAGAACCTTGCCTACAGCCGTACAATACAGTGGTATTCTCTTCCCTATAGCCGAATACATGCGAATGGTGTTAAAGCTCTCTATCTTGTCAATATAAACGGCTTCCCCGTCGTCAGCTATAGCAAGATGAACCGGCTGTCCGGTCAAAGCCGACAGCTTCCTCAAATAAGGCTGGGCTTCGGTCTTAAGCTCAAGGCTGTTCAAATACAGGCTGCACAGCTCAACAAGTTTCAAGCCTAGGCGGTAGCTGTTATTTGTATCATTTTTCTCGATGTATCCCCGGGAAGCCATGGACGTGAGCAATCGGTGGACGGTGCTCTTGTGAAGTCCGACACGACGTGCAATTTCCGTAACTCCCAGTCCGTCCTTTTGAGTAGCCAGAACTTCCAGTATATCAAAAGCCCTGTCAATTGATTGTACGCTATCCCTCATACGGCCTCCTTTGTTTCATAATACGAAACTGCGTTTCTATATATTATTATACAATATCCTCTGCCTATGTTCAACATCATTTCATTTCCGTCGATTTGTTTTCAACTGGAATTTTACAATTAATCGGTCTTTCCTGTTATTAAATAGAGGGTCAAAATACTGCATATAAAAAAACCCCACTTTTACAAGCGGGGTTGCCATAACGGCTATTTCTTCCAGCTTATCTCTATTCGCTTATCAACTCTGTATTCGAAAGAAACCTTTACCTCACTGTCAGCCGGGACATCAACAACAAATTCTATCGTGTCGGAAGATTTCTTAACATAATCATGGCTGGAGGACACCATCTCCCATATACCCCGGATCCTGTGCTCGAAATGTACTTCCGCCTGCTCCTCCTTATGGTTTTTTATAACATACTCGTATTGATAGTGCACATAGCCGTTTATCCGTTTTTCGTCAATCTCTTTATATTGAAAAGCAATATCGAAGGCCTTGCCGGTAACCAGTTTTATTTTTTCATCTTTTGGAGTGTGTTCGATAAGATCCTCTCCTATAAATTCCAGAGATCCGTCGTCCTCATCCAGCTTATATAGCTTGACCTTGCCTCCCGGCAATGGAATGCCCAGACCCGAGTCCTTGTTGTTTTCAAACTCAACGATAATATCTACTTTTTCATCGTATACATTCAGCTGATAGTACTTCCTATATGGGACATCAGAACCGCTGATTATGTTTATCTGCTTGGTTTGATTGTTTTTCAACGTGGTAGGACGAAGCAGCGTATACATGTGATAGTCAAAAAAGCTCTTTTCCTCAGCCATCGGCTCCGAGGCTTCAGCCGTCGTATACAGATACTCCCTCAATTCCCCATATCTGCCGTATCTGCTGATGCGGTTGACGTCACCGGCGATGAGCTTGATCCTGGCATTCTCGAAGGTTGCTCCGCTCTTATTTTCAATCTCCGCCCAGCCGGTAATATTCAATGTGTTTTCCAACAGCTCAACCACATAATTGGCCATCCACTTAAAACCCCGGCTGAGATAGGATACTTTGACGGTTTCGGCCTTGCATGGGACTATCTTCCACACAAGCGCAGGATTTACAAGCAGCCCCGAAGGCAGGGAGGGCAGCACCATCTCGGCTTGGGCATCAATGTATATTTCCTTGGTAGTGGCATCTTCCAAAACGCACTTGCCTCCCGATTCAACCGATAACAAACGGCACCGCTTTTTTTCCCATGTTTTTCTGTCCACCAGCCATATCTCTTTATCAATATACTTTTGCAAGAGCTTGTCCCGATCAACCAGATCGTAGTCGTAGTTAAACTCCAGCACATTTATCCCCTCAACCAGCAATGAATCAGTTTCAATACATTGGGCTACATCAGCAAAGACAAGTTCTGTCTCCTCCCCCGTAAGGTATAGCTTGCGCACTTCCTTAACTGCGCCAAAACCTCCATTGTAAATGGTTAAGGATATTTCCTTTGTATCTGCCGAGGTACAAATTTTTTCCATTGGTTTCACCTCCCTGTAAATTTGGCTATTTCGTTTCCCCTGCACTGTGGTATTATCCGTCCAATGTTAAGAGAAAGCATACGTCTTTAATGACAAGAAACATACACGGATGTAGGAATCATCTTCCGACATCCGTGCAGCATCTCACTAATTGCTTTATTTGATGGCCTCACTTGCTTCAAGCCTTACATATTGCTTTCCCGACACGCATAGACCCCTGAACGTGTCTTTTCCTTGGGCGTCAGCTCCATAAATTTGAAATTGTGATAAGAGCAACAGCTTACAGTTTCTTATTCACAAAATCCCAGAAGTTTCGGCTGAACAGCTTTTCCACATCTCTGCGGATATCCGTCTCCTCCAATTTCCATCCTGTTTCCATTAAATCCTTATACTTATCAAACAATACATCGGCTATTATCCTTCTCGAATGAGCCCATTTATATATGAGCTGATCCAGCACCCTGGCATNNGCATCGGAATGCTGCGGGATAAAGCTCACGCCCAGCATTTCCATCCGCATCTCGGTAATTTCCTTGACTAAACTGGGATTGTTCAGGAACCACCAGCATCCAAAGACCATTAAATTCCTGAATTTGCGCGCCACCACACACAATTCATGCTGATTCTCTCTCGATAGCATTGTAACCATGAATTTGTTATAGGGGAAATTAGCGCACAGATATTCCACTGTTTCAATACTGCTTTTGCCTACCGAATCTCCTGCCAGCACCAAACCCGGATTGACAAGCTTCTTCACCCCTATCATCATTGCAAGGGGTATTTTGAGCTCCCGGCACACCGGCAGCACGCACTCCTCAATGATTATCGCCCTGCTTGAGTCCTCAGGGAATGCAAAAGTCGGAGGCAGGGATACAGCCATGTACACAGCCTGCATACGGTTGGCCCAGTCACTCAAAAATCGCCTTATCTCTTTCAGTGTCGTCGGGTTCAATTCCTCTTCCACATGATAGCCCCATTCTTTAAGCTTCATCCAGACCCGATCCCATGTGTTAAGAAGGGGGTCAATGCGCAAGGCTGCTTTAAAGCGGGGATCAGCCTTGTAAGACTCAAGCCACACCCTTCTCTCGTCATCATCGAAAGGATCGTTGGTCATTACCACTTCCTTAACCCTGGACAGCTCGAAAACCTGATCCACGTAGTCTTCCATATTCTTTTGGGAAAAAAACTTGCGGCATGCATTTAAATCCCGGTTTGCCATATTCAGGCCAAGTCTGTTCAGCACTGTCAGCACACCCCGGCAGGCTTCGCTGTAGGGGCTGTTGTCCAGGAACAGTGTCTTCCATATAAGGTCGGCTTGTTCCTCCTTGGACATATTCCAGAAATCATGGTAGGGCATATCTATCCATTTAAACACCTCAGCCACCAGGTAATGATAGGTAAGCAGTTCGTCAACCCCCCACAGCAGTAAATCCCCAAAGCAAGGAGCGTAGAGATGGGTATGCACATCGGTAATTTCCACTTCTGCTACCGCTGTATCCACTACAGTTTTTAATTTTTTCACGCCTATTATGGCCATACACTATCACTCTCCTTTGAACTTATTCTTTATTCATACCTACCATCCGCATCAGGCTATAAGGTTACGCCATCCTTAAAAATTGTGATCTCGCGATAATCGTTGATTTCGTTTTGCGTTTTTCTCCTACCCGACGCCACATCCAAAACATATTCAAACAGTTCCTGCTTTAACACATTCAAATCCTTGCCTTCCAGCAGGACTCCCGCATTAAAATCGATCCAGTTTTTCTTCCGTTCCGCCAGATCATTGTTGGTAGCAATTTTGACCGTTGGAACCGGTCCACCCATAGGCGTTCCCCTGCCCGTAGTGAACAGCACAAGATGCACACCGGCGGCGGCAAGAGCTGTCACCGACACCATATCATTTCCCGGGCCATTCAACAGATTCAGCCCTTGTTTTACCGCTTGAGCTCCATACTCCAAAACATCAACCACAACCCCGGTTCCCCCCTTCTGGATGCAACCCAGGGACTTCTCCTCCAGGGTGGTAATCCCTCCTTCTTTGTTGCCTAAAGAAGGATTCTCGTAGATAGGTTGGCCGTACCGCATGAAATATTTCTTGAAATTGTTTATCATATCCACGGTTTTTTGGAAAACTTCCCGGGAAATACACCTATTCATGAGAATGGTTTCGGCTCCGAACATCTCCGGAACTTCGGTAAGAACAGCAGTACCTCCCCGCAGGGTAAGCATATCGGAAAATGCCCCGACAAGGGGATTGGCGGTAATACCCGAAAAAGCATCGGAACCACCGCATTTTAGTCCCACCTTAAGCTTTGATACCGGTACGGGCCTGCGTTCAAACCCTTCCGCGTATTCAACCAAATGTCCAAGCAGCTTTAGTCCTTCCTCAACTTCATCATTGACGTCCTGGGAATTGAGAAACTTAACTCTGTCTTCATTATAACTGCCCAGTATCTTTTTAAATTCCTCGATATTGTTGTTTTCGCATCCCAAGCCCAATACCAGCACCCCTCCAGCGTTGGGATGATGTACCAGCCCTTTCAGTATCCTTTGAGTATTGCGGTGATCTTCCCCCAGCTGGGAACAACCATGGGGATGGGGGAAAGCGTAAATGCCGTCAGTATTCCGTTCTCCAAACAGGGCATTTGCCTTTCTTGCCAATGTTTCGGCCAGCTTGTTGACGCATCCCACGGTGTTTATAATCCATATATCATTCCGTATTCCTACCTGGCCATCCTCTCTCATAAAGCCATCGAAGGTCTCTGTGAACTCCCCGGCCGGTTCAGTTTCCTCAAAGCAGGGTCGATATTCATAATCCAGCAAGCCTTCCAGACCGGTTCTCAGATTGTGGGTATGCACCCATGTGCCGGGTACTATATCACAACTTGCCCGGCCTATGGGATAGCCGTACTTCAAAACCTCCTCTCCTGCCCTTATCGGCTTTAACGCAACCTTATGCCCCTTTTTAATGGTATCCCGGACCCGTATTTCTCCATCCAGCTGCAGTATTTCCCCGGGCAATAACGTATCCAGTGCAACGGCAACGGTATCCATCGGATGTATCTTCATAATCTTGCTCATTATCCCATTTAACCTCCCAAAAATAAAACTTTGTTTGCTCAGCAGGGCAGATCTCACAACCGGCTTATCTGGGGCCTGAGCTTTGTGGACCAATTCATTCCGAATTTGAGTATAACATCTATACGCCCTAACAACCAGGTTTGCATCCGTCCCTTTATACTAACTTTATACTAAGCATAAAACATGCATTTTCAGCATAGCTGCTTAAAGCTCATTCCGTATAAGCTTCTCAACAGCGGCCTTCATGCCATGGCTCAGGATATCATGAAGGTACCCGGCCACAGCTTCCCTGAAACCTTCTATATCATTCAGATCCTGTCCCCAGAATTCTCGTTTGCCAAGAACCTTGCCGCATAGCCCATCTACATCACAGTTACCCTGAAACTCCTTCCATACATGAGCAAAAAATTCCAGAATCTCCATCTCATCCTGTATTTCATAGGGTTCCTGATCTCTTGTCCCTAATAGGGCGGTACCCCTGAACTCCGTTCCCCGATAGAATGCAATAAGGGCTGCCAGGGAAAAGGTGAGTATTTGTGGGAATTGTCTCCTGCGATTCAGGTAATCCAACAGGGAAGGAAGGACCCTGACCTTCCACTTGGATACCGAATTTAAGGCTATGCTTAAGAGGTAGTGCTTTATAAACGGGTTTTTAAACCTTTCCAAAGTATCTGCTGCAAAGCTTTCTTTTTCCTGCTCCGGCAAATCCAGAGCGGGTACTATTTCTTCAAAAAGGCCCCTGGTGATAAACCTGCCCATAACGGGGTCTTCTACGGCTTCCCTGACGGTATTCAAACCGCAGAGATAAGCCGCCAAAACCATCATGGTGTGGGTCCCGTTGAGCATCCTTACCTTTCTCGTCCTGTAGGGCTGCAAATCATCGGTCCAAACAACGTTAAGTCCGATCTTGTCAAAAGGTAATTCCCGTGTAAAACGCTGATCGTCTTCTATTACCCACAGATGAAATACTTCTCCGGTGTCCAATAGCCGGTCCTGGTAACCCAACTGTTCAAAAATATGCTCGGCTTCCTCCTTCGGATAGCCGGAGACTATTCGATCAACCAGAGTGTTTAAAAAGTAATTGCTGTTTTCCAACCATGCACGAAAACCATCTTCCAGCCCCCATTCCCGGGAATATCTGAGCACAATTTCTTTAAGAGCATCCCCATTGCGGTCAATAAGCTCGCATGGGATGATAATCATTCCCTTATCATGTTGCCCCTCAAAATTCCTATAGCGCTGGTACAAAAAAGCTGTTACCTTTGCGGGAAAGGAAACGGGACATTCATTAACCGGCATTTGCTCCCTAATATAGGCAATTCCCGCTTCAGTGGTGTTTGATATCATAAACCTCAAATCCGGATTGGCCGCACATTCAAGAAATTCATTCCAATGGGTGTAGGGATTGATACCACGACTTACCGAGGTTATGATCTCCCTTTTTTCCACCAACCGGCCGCCTTCAATTCCTCTCAGCAGCAGGGTATACAGGCCGTCCTGCTCATTGAGCACATCTATCAGTCCCTGTCTGATGGGCTGGATGACCACCGCTCTACCGCAAAAAACTCCTTGTCTGTTCATCTCATTGACCATCCAGTCCACAAACGCTCTTAAAAAGTTTCCCTCACCGAACTGGATGATCCGCTCAGGCATATCCTCTAAAGGTCCAACCTCAACATCATTGAATAGTTGTTTTCTCTCTTCCAAAAACCGTTTGTTGAGCCTTTCCATTCCCATAACAACACTCCTTTGGTACCTTCTTTCATCCACAATGCACAAGGATGCGAATATCTTTACAGGCCTTTCCGTATCCCGTCTCCATATATACTGTTTTTTATGCTCTCCTGTTGCCCGGTCATTCTCAAGCAGCTTAGCCGTTTTAATACAAACCGCTATCCTTAACAGCTGTCCCTTATAACCAGTTCCGGAACAACCATTATTTTGGATGGGACCTCTTTGCCCTCCAGCACATCGTATAGCATCTGAACCGCACCCATTGCCATCTCCTCCACCTTGTTGTCTACCGTGGACAGCTCGGGAGTAGTGCATATGGCAACCTGGGAATTGTTATATCCGATAACCGCCACATCTCGGGGAACCTTTTTCCCCGTCTCCTTCAGCTTTTTCAACACACCTGCTGCAATAACATCCTCGCTTGTTAAAATGGCAGTATATTTCACACCTTCCCTGTCCAGCCTTTCAACCCCTTCATATCCTCCCATGACTCCCGGCGGTACTTTGATAATGCTGCTGTTGCCAAGGATAAGCCCTTTTTCCTCCATACCCCTTTTGAAACCGCGAATTTTCGCCATGCCGCTGAAACTGTCGGCATCATACAGATATACCATTTCCCGATGTCCCTTTGAGAACAACAGATCCACAGCCTTATAGGTACCCGTTTCATCATCGCATACGATGGAGTAAACATTATCACCAGCCAAATCGCCGTTGAGCATCACCAGGGGCACATGAAGGGCCGTGTCATAGATGTGCCTGTTATTCGACTTTTCCCTAAATACCGAACCTACCAGGATGATTCCGTCAACCTTTTTCTGAAGCATTATCTTCAGATACTCTCTCTTATTCTCTATTTCCAAGCCGGTATTGCACAGAATAACATTGTATCCGTATTCCCTGAATTTTTGTTCAATGGTATATATGGCACTGGCATAATAGGAATCCCTCACATCACTGGTCAATACACCGATTGTATTGGTAGCCTTCATAACAAGGCTCCGGGCAATGGCATTCGGCGTATACCTAAACTCCCTAAGCACCGCTTCGACCCTTTCCCTGGTTTCGGGTTTCACGTTCGGACTTTTATTTACCACCCGGGAGACCGTTGCAATGGACACCCCGGCTTTTTTGGCTATTTCATATATATTCATAAGTCCAGCATCATCCTCCGTATAGCTAGCATCATCCATTGCCATGGAAGGCAGGCTTTGTCATTTATCACGGTGGGATGTTGGTAAGCGCTTACATACAACTATAAAAAAGAAAGAGGATGTATGATTAATCGCTTACCAGCTTAACAATAGCCGGTTCATCCTCTTCTATCTCGCTGAATCTCCCTATATCGGGGTTATCAAAGAAATTGTCGTGCTGGTCATCATTTGCGGTTGATACCTCTCCCACAATGGCGTATTCCGATTCAGCCCAGAAAGAATGGCGCACCCCGGGTTCCATGGTTATTCTTTCTCCCGCGGAAAGGATCAGGGGCTTGCCTACGGGAACATCGGTTTTCTCACCATTTATCTGAAGCCTTATGGTATCACTATCCCCCTCCAGCTGCACCGCCAGTTTTCCCCATCTGCATATGATATCCTCTTTCTTGGACGCATGATAATGGGTAGGAGTTACCTGCCTGTGTTTGACGTACATAATCTTCTCGCAATACTCGGGCTGCTCGGTTAAATTCACCAGCGTAAGCCCAATATTATCAAAATCCCCCAGCCCGAAGTCGGTAACATCCCACCTGGGTTTGGGCGGAAGGGCCCAGCCGTGCCTCTCAAAGGCGCTGGTCGCCTCTCTTATTACGGCATTTATCTTAGAACGCTTCATATTGTTCATACACCCCTTCTTACAGTAAAATACTTTCATCTACAAATATGCAATCCTATAAAGGTACAACCTACTGAAACATTAGCTGCCGAATTGCCCGCACTTCAGGGCCGCAACAGCCTCTGTACAATGTTTTTCAAACAATGGGCAGTCCGCCTTATATAACCGCTACCACGAGTACTACTGTTTCCCCTTGTTTGCCAGGATAAGCAGCTTGCACCCCTGAAAGTTCAAAATTGCCTTTTGGGCATGCAATCAAAGAGTTTCTCAATACTTTGGATATCCTTCATACCTTCGGTTGCACTGACTTCGGATAGACAGCAGGCTGCCGCCGCCGTCCCAACTGCCAAAGCTTTTTCCATATCCCATCCCTTATATATTGAGTATAGTACCCCGGCACAAAAAGCGTCACCGGCTCCGACGGTTCCCTTGATATATCCCGGCGGCAAATCCAGCGACGGCTGTCCGTACCTCCTGCCACTGGCATCTTTTGCAACGGCCCCTTCAGGCGCATGGATAATCACCCAATCATGAACCCCCATCTCAAAAAGGGTATCGCACATCCTTTCCAGCTTATCAGGCATAAGGGCGCCGGTTGAATCCCTGGCAGGAATCTGGGTGGTCAATGAGGCCTCTACCTCATTTATAATGCAGTAATTGGTATATTTGAGGCTGGGAGGCACGATCCTGGAAAACCTGTCGCTGTTTTCGCTTACCACATCGATGGAGGTCTTTATTCCCCTGCTCTGGGCAGCTGCCAGGGTCCTGGCCAGTACGGTGCCATATTCTTCATCCGCTGAATCCAGAGCATCCAGGAGAAGCACATACCCTATGTGCAACAGCCTGGCCTTTATTTTATTAAAATCGAAATGTTCAAAAGCCAGCAGGCTGTTAGCTCCCCTATAATGGAAAAAAGTCCTATCTCCGGTGGACTCGACCGTCATAACATCGGTAAATGACGTATTTGCCGATGCAGTCTTTCCAAGCAAGGAAATATCAACCTTGTGCTTCCTAAGCAGTTCCTCCACATATTCACCGTCCTCATCATTGCCTACAAGGCCTATGGCCTGAAGCTCAAGGTCCGGATCCATCTTTGCCAGATCAAGCAAAACATTGGTTACCGCGCCACCAACCGACTTTTTTATGGACAAAATCGACGATAAATTGCCCTGCCTTGGGTAACTGTCAATGACCTTAACATAATCAACAACCAGATTACCACCGACCGCAATGCCTGCTCCGTCCATTTCTACACCTCCGCTTCCCGGTTTTTTGATTAATATATTCGATTTCTTTCATCCAAAATCCTTCTACCAGGAAGAACAATTCTACGACACCTATTTCAGTTTTATTGCACTATTCCAATGTTTATAACTTCAATTACTCCCTTTCTTCGGTCGCAGGCCCATCACTCCATCTTTATGGTTATATTCCCCATAAAGGTCTCACCGGGCTGCAGATATACCGTCCCGGTATCCTCCACACCCTGCTCCGCCATATTGAAGCCGTTGTTACAGTTGCTGACCGGTTCAACGGCAAAAAAGTCCTTCGAATCTTTCGGGGAATAGATGATTATGTGTTTGAAGATATTATCGGCTTCCATTGTAAGTGAAACCTGGCTGCCGGGCCATTTAATAAGTGTAGGAGCATTAAAAACCCTGTAGCACTTGTCAATATGGCGAAAATCCAGCTCTTTCCCCTGGGAGAAATCCAGTTCATCCGGCACATCTGTCCAAGGACCGGTGGGTATGGGCGTATCACCGGGATATACGCCCTTTACCGGTACTTTCAGTATCACAGCATTATCTTCCGGCGTCAGCTTTCTCATAAAATACGGATGAATGCCCATACCAGCGGGCATAATAAGATCCCCTGTATTCTCCAACGCTAACCTGACTAAAAACACCCGTCCCGACACCCTGTATTCAATCCGGGCATAAAACGGGAAGGGCCAGGATATGTCTTCAAAATCCCGGCTGTCAAATTCCATTGCTATATATCCCGGCTCCTTTTGAAGTATACGCCAGGGGCGGGAACGCACCTCTCCATGGATGGCATGGCCTTCAGGCGTGTTCTTGCTAAGCATGTAGTTATTCCCTCTATATTTAAGCACGGCGTTTTCAATGCGGTTGGAATATGGGATCATTACAAAAGAGGCCAATGCTCCCGGTTCCCTTTTTTCAACTGCTTCATATGGAGTGGGCCGCATCACATCCACCCAGTGAGCCCCAAGAAGATAACGCATTGAAAAGATCCCAGCTCCCAATTGGGGACACACCTTGACTTCCATATATTCACTCTTCAGAATTTCCAAATCTCTCATATACGCACATCCTTCTAAAATTAGCTAAAAACTGACGGGGTTAGGATTTATAAGCTTTACTCGAATATATCGTCGGCACTGATATTCTAGTGAAATCTCCCCCGGTAAGCCCACAAGCCCAATGCCGGATTGCTAATATAGAAGATCCTCTCACCATTGTCCAATACGTTAAATCCATCCTTCAGCTTCTTTGGATCGTACATCGAATATGCCTGCTCAAGATCCATATATTTAAAGTTAACCCCTTCCACCTCTTCCCGATTTAAATGACCTGGCGCATAGGTGATGGTAAAGCGTCCGTCCGATGAGCCGTGGATAAGGTGGGCTGCCACCGATTGGTTTTGCTGAAGGTCCACCTGCTCCCTGAACAGCTTTAACACCCGTTCACGTCCTACATAGCCATATTTTCGGATCAATCGATCGTTGTCCCTGTCCTCACCAAACTGCCGTACACCGGGAGCCAGCACTATCAGCTCACCCCCGTCGGCAATGGCCATACGCGTTCTGTATATGGCTTTGTTGCCCAGCCAGGTGCTTTTGAATTCCTGGGGATCAAGAAAGACAACAACCTTATCAAGGGGTTCATCAAGAAACTGCATATTTTTTTCCTGACTCAAGGCCACAGCTTCTTCAAACAACCGTCGTTCTCTCCCGATGAACAGGCCGTGTATTAAAACCCTGTCATCCTGATGGGTGGTCACCGTAAGTATATACATCAGCGGAAGGTCCCGGGCAAAATGCTCTTCAGCATAGTCAAACACCTTGCGTACCGGAGAATGATCCCGGCCCATGATCCTCTCCATACCGTATATGGCTCCAAGCATATGGGTCTGATTAATCATTTTTTGCCCGCCGCAACCAACAAAGACGTTTTTGCTGTAATTGGCCATCCCCACCACTTCATGAGGTACAACCTGACCAATGGAGATAATAAGATCATAGCCTCCTTCTATAAGACGCCGGTTTACCTCCACGTCAATGGGTTCTGCCATCAGCCCCTCGGATATCTCTCGGATAAAGTCAGCGGGAATCTCCCCTATTTTAACCACATCATCCCGCCAGTTATGCACAAAAAAGCGTTCTTTGGGGATTTCTTCCCCGAAAAAAGCGATTCTCTCCTCATCGCTCATGGGCATGTGGGTGCCCAGTGCCGGCATGATATCCACCTGGCAGGTATCCTTTAGCATGTCATAAAGCACCGCAGTAATCTCTCCCGCACCCGAATGGGCCCGGGTAAAGTCGGGAGGCAAAAGCAGCACCTTGCTCAAGCTTCCCTTACGTTTTTCCAGAGCTTTTACAAGGGCGGAACGAACTTCTCTGCCGTCCAGTCCCCTATCATCCGCAGATTTCACTGCAATTCCCATCATTACCTATTCACCTCCAGTTTTCCGGTACCATTCCATATATCGCTCAAACCTGGCTTCGTATAATTTTCCCAATTTCTCATCCGGAACGATTGTCTCACCTGGTTCGGGTTGGAAGGCGTTCATATCCTCTATTGCACCAACAACTTTCAAAGCCGCCACCACAGCTCCCATGGTAGAGGCGTGTTCAATCTTTGACGTGGATATCTCCCTTTGAAAGATGTCAGCTGCCATATGAAGCCACAGGGGCGAATTCTCTATACCTCCCGATATGCGGATTTCCCTTGGCGTACCCCCTACCTGTGTCAGAGCTATGTAGCACTGATAAAGATTGAACAGTATTCCTTCCAGTATGGAATAGTGGAGATCCCCTACTCCATGGTGAGCCTTTATATCGAAAAAACCGCCTGCCCTGCCATCATCCCATCCGGGACAGCGTTCCCCGTACAAAAAGGGCAGGAACACCGGGGCACCCTCCCTATCAATATCGGCAGCCATCTCATCCAACATTCGGTAATCCGTATTGCCCAGGTTGGCCTTGTTAACAAACCACTCAACGCAGTTGCCGGCTCCCGAAATGGCGGCCCCCGCCAACCTCTTTCCCTCAGCCGCATAGTAACACCAGGTTGAGGGCTGCGGGGGTAAAAGGGGAACTTCGCTGGCAAGCCTGATCGCTCCGCTCGTACCCACCGACATGGTCATAACCCCTTCTCCCAAAGCACCGGCTCCCACCTGGTTTAAAGCGCCGTCGGGGCCCGGAAGCACTACCGGCGTGCCCGGCTTTAATCCCAGCTCCCTTGCAGCTTCCTCCCTCAGGGGAGCAGTATGCTCAAAATCATAGATGGGTGAAAGCTGAGATTTTTTCAAACCCGCAAAATCCAATATCTCCTGATCCCATTCCAGGGTATGTATATTCATGAAGCCGGTTCCCGAAGCAATGCTGGTGGAAACGGCCACCTCCCCCGTCATTCTCTCAAAAATGTATTCAGCCTGCGAAGACAGATGCCCTTCCGGATCAAGCTCCTGATACCGGTTCTGCCTGGCATGTATATATTTCCATACCGGATATATGCTGTGAACCATGCAGCCCGTCTTCCGGTAAAACCAAAGTTTCAATTCCTCATCTTCCCGATACCGATAGGCCGTCGGGGCTGCTTCGGTATTGGCCCATGTCAATATCCTTCCTATTGGTTTGCGATGCCGATCCAAAAACAATAGGCTGTGCCACGTGCTTCCCAGGCCAATCCCATCGATAGAACATCCCACCTTCTCAACAACATTTCTTGCACATTCTACAAGAGCCTGGTAAATCCCCTCGGGATCCTGGGAAACCACATCGCTGACGCTATCCTTGTAGGGGGCGCTGCATACCCCTCTAATCCCTCTATCCGTCGAGAATACCATTGCCTTGGCCGAGGAAGTGCTCACCTCTATAGCAAGGACGTTCATGACTTCCTCCCCCTTTCACTGTAACCAATTTGAGAGTTGGTGTTATACGCCTAAAAATATGCTGCATCGGAAAAAACAAATATTATAAAAAATTTGCTGATGAAGTTTTTTCGCTGACCAAATTTAATAAAACCGTATCATAATATTCGACGAATTGGTCTCAATGCTACAATTCCTATACCCCTGAAAAGGCTGAAAAACCGCCATCTATGGGTATCACCACTCCATTGACAAAGGATGAAGCATCAGAAGCCAGCCAGATGATAGCTCCTATCAATTCTTCGGGCTTCCCGTATCGGCCCATGGGCGTGTTTTTCTTAATGGCCTTCCCTCTTTCGGTATCCTGTCCGGTTTTTTCATCCACCAGCAAATAATAGTTTTGCTGGGTAAGAAGAAATCCCGGTGCAATGGCATTGACCCGGATGTTGGTTGAATAGTTCTGATTCATGTACACAGCAATCCACTGGGTAAAATTATTCACGGCTGCCTTGGCTGCACTGTACCCCACAACTCTGGTCAGAGGTGTCAAGGACGACATGGAGGAGATGTTGATTATACTGCCGCTTCCCTGTTCGGCCATCACCCGACCAAATACCTGAGTGGTCAAAACCGTTCCCATAAAGTTTAAATTGAACACCCATTGAAGAGCTTCCAGAGGTATATCAAAAAAGCTCATATCATCGCTTGTGGTAGCTTCCTTCTTGTTGCCGCCCGCTCCGTTGATCAGAATATCAACCCGTCCAAACTCTTTGAGCACCCTGTCCCTGGCATTTATAAGGCTGTTCTTGTCAAGCACATCGGCCTGAACCCCTATAGCTCTGCCACCCTTAGCGGTGATTTCTTCCGCCACCTTCTCAGCCTTATCACCAAACAGATCCAGTATAGCAACGCTGACCCCACTTTCAGCCAGCTGTCTGGCCATCTCGCTGCACAGTATACCAGCTCCTCCGGTGATAACGGCCACCTTTCCGGTTAAATCAAAACTTACACTCATTTAAACCACGCCCCCTTATTTTGTTTTTTTATAAAAAACCATATTTGTTTTTGCAATTAACTCAAAGCGTAAATCATCTACTTGCCAAAACAGACCATCAATCAATTTTTAATCCAATCGGTATGAAAGCTTCCTTCTCTGTCCACCCTCTCATATGTGTGAGCACCAAAGTAGTCTCGTTGAGCCTGAATAAGATTGGCAGGCAACTTTTCCCTGCGGTAGGAGTCATAATAGGACAGGGCGGAGCTAAAGCAGGGTACAGGTATACCGTGTCGGGCCGCCAGGCTTACCACCCGTCTCCAACTGTCCTGGGATTGATGTATAATTTCCCGGAAATAGGGATCGAGAAGCAGATTTGCAAGATCCGGCTTCCTTTCGTAAGCCTCCTTTATCCTGTCCAGAAACTGGGCACGGATAATGCACCCTCCACGCCACAGCAGGGCAATGTCACCCAGCTTGAGATTCCAGTTGTACGCCTTTGAAGCCTGGGTAAGCAGATCAAAGCCCTGGGCATATGAACAGATTTTGGAAGCATACAGGGCTTTGCCGATGTCATCCACCAGCTTTTCCTTCTCTTTTACTGGTTCAGTTATTGGGCCTTTCAGTACTTGGGACGCGGCCACGCGCTGTTCCTTAATGGCCGACATATATCGGGCAAAAACTGCCTCTGCAATGGTTGGAATGGCAGTCCCCAATTCAAGTCCTTCCTGTGACGTCCACTTACCGGTGCCCTTCTGGCCTGCCCGATCCAGTATTACATCAACCAGCGGCTGTCCTGTCTCCTCATCGATCCTTCCCAGTATGTCTGCTGTGATCTCGATCAGATATGAATTAAGCTGATCTCTATTCCACTCCTGGAATACGGCTTGCATATCCGCCGCCGTAAATCGCAGCAGTTCTTTCATGAGAAAATATGCTTCGCTGATGAGCTGCATATCCCCGTATTCAATACCGTTATGTACCATCTTTACATAATGCCCGGCACCATCGGGCCCTATATAATCGCAACAGGGAATGCCATCCACCTTCGCCGATATGGCCCTTAAAATGCCTCCCACCTGTTCCCAGGCATCTTTACTGCCTCCCGGCATTATGCTAGGACCTTTCAGCGCCCCTTCTTCCCCACCTGACACTCCAACGCCCATAAAATGTATACTCCTGGAGGAAAGCTGTTGTGCTCTCCTTATAGTGTCCTTAAAGTAAGAATTTCCGCCGTCTATCACTATGTCTCCCTCATCAAGCAGGGGAACCAGCTGCTCAATTACACTGTCTACCGCCGGCCCTGCCTTAACCATGATCATGATTTTCCGCGGCCTGGCCAGGGATCCAACAAAATCCTCCAGAGTATATGCGGGTAAGATTCTGTCCTTTCCTCTGGCTGCCCCGGATACAAATTCCCTCGTTCGCTCTGCAGTTCGATTATATACCGAAACCGAGTATCCCTTGCTCTCCATATTGAGCACCAAATTCTGGCCCATAACCGCCAGGCCAATAAGCCCGATATCCGACAATTTCATATCATGACAGCTCCTTTCTTCATCCGTTTTCACAACCCATTATTCAGTTTTTCCATAATACACTCTGTAATCCATCCCTACTGTGTCTCTATCTAATTTTGTCTCCCCGACGTTTTATCCAAATTTGAAAGCTTGTAGGACTAAGAAATCCGGCTGGTTGGAAATAATGCATACCCTGCTTCCTATCTTGAAAAAATGTAAAGCATGTATGTTGTCTAAAACAGGAAATGTAAGCGTTTACATTCAGTGTAACACATAAATCGGCACCAGTCAATACACAGTAAACTTATATCTATAAAGGCTCTCATTGTAAAATTAAGTATAGAATAAACAAAAACAGCACAAACATATTAAGAAATACAGTATAAAATATAAATTCAAAGTAGCAAATATTCTGAAGTTTACATATGCCTACTATAACTGTACCATAAAAGGGCATTCATTTAAACACCTAAATGTATATAAAAAATGAAAAAATACCCCTATGAAAAATACAATATTTACTGTATAATGTGGAGACGGTATATTCCTTCCGTTTTGTTCCTTAGCTCTTTCAGGCATCGTCCAATGCAGTACTCAATAACATAAGCTGGCGCAGAGTGTACAGAATAATATAACTTGCGCAGAATGTACAAAAGTAAAGCTTCTTTTCAATAAAGCCGGAATATCTTTTCGTCAAACCAATCACCGAAAATACGTTTTCCAGACGCTTTAAAGAATATAGAATAATGACCGATTGCTCTTTCAGGCCTTGTATAATACCTATAAGGAGCATAATGGAAGGCATCCTATACCATCTTTCAATATAAATACCGAGATAAGCGAGGCAAAGAGATTCAGGAGGAATAAACAGCATGCCCCAAATAGAGATTTCGGGTTTGTACAAGACCTTCAAGGTTGCAAGGCGCTCGGCCGGCTTAAAACAGGCAGCCAAGTCCCTGTTCTGCCGGAAGTATGATAAAGTAGAAGCGTTGAAGGATGTTTCCTTCACCGTCGACACTGGAGAGATTGTGGGATATATAGGTCCTAACGGTGCAGGCAAATCCACCACAATAAAGACTATGAGCGGAATACTGGTACCGGACAGAGGACAATGCGTTATAATGGGAAGGATCCCTTGGAAGGAGAGGATAGACCACGTTAGAAGCATCGGAGTGGTTTTCGGGCAGAGAACCCAGCTCTGGTGGGATGTTCCGGTAATCGACTCATACGAGCTTCTCCGAGATATATACAGAATTCCCAACAGGGATTATTCGAACAATCTCGACTTGCTTATTAGTACCCTTGAACTGCAGAATATCATAAACACACCCGTTCGCCAGTTAAGCCTTGGCCAGCGTATGAGATGTGAGTTAGCCGCTTCATTGCTGCATAACCCTAAAATACTTTTTTTAGACGAACCTACCATCGGTCTTGATGCTGAATCTAAGATAGCGATCAGACAGTTCATAAAGACCATCAACAGGGAGAAAAATGTCACTGTTATCCTGACAACCCATGATATGAGCGATATTGAGGCCCTTGCAAACAGGATTTTGTTGATAGGCAGGGGGCGGATTCTCTATGACGGTAACCTGGACGATTTACGGAGCCGTTTTTCAAATCAAAAGACAATTAACATCAATTTCAGGGGAAATGGTTTTCCCATTGATAATACGATAGTTGGCATACCAGGGGTAAACATTGTGTCCTGTTCCCAGGAAAAGCTAATCCTGAGGGTCGATGGCAATGGAAGCGCATTAGCGGATGTCATTTCCAGGTTGTCCAACATCGTGGATATTGTGGATGTATCAATAGAGTCACAGCCGATAGATGAATTAATTCTCAAGCTATACAGGGAGTATGCGGTATGAAAGCTTATCTTTCAGTCTTCAGGCTCCGGTTCATAAATGGCCTGCAATACAGGGCAGCCGCCTTTGCCGGAATTGCCACCCAGTTTTTCTGGGGTATAATGCATATAATGATTTATGAAGCCTTTTATGAAAACGCTACCGGTACCTTACCGATATCGTTAAAACAGGTTATTGCTTATATATGGCTTCAGCAGGCATTTCTGGTGTTTATTGCCCTATGGATCCGGGATAACGAGATCATCAATCTTATAACCAGCGGGAACATTGCCTATGAATTCTGCAGACCTTGCAGTATCTATGGCTTCTGGTTTGCAAAGCTGACGGCACAAAGGTTATCAGGCGCTATGCTACGCTGCTTCCCCATATTGGTAGTTGCATTCCTTTTTCCCGAACCCTATAAAATGACACTGCCGGACAGCGCTACAGCATTTTTGCTTTTCATCGTCTCCCTGTTTTTGGGATTGATGGTGCTTGTATCAATATCAATGTTGGTTTATATATCAATGTTCATTACCATGCTGCCTACAGGCTCTATGGTAATAGCAACAACAATAGGGGACTTCTTCTCAGGTATGATTATCCCCATCCCCTTCATGCCCCAATGGCTGCAAAAAATAGCATACTTTCTTCCCTTTAGGTTGGCGGCAGATATGCCCTTCAGGGTGTATACGGGACATATACCTCCCAACCAAGCTTTGGAAGGCATATTTACTCAACTCATATGGCTTGGTGTGCTTGTACTGTCAGGACGGATTGCCATGAAAAAAGTACAAAAAAGGGTAGTGGTGCAGGGCGGATAATCTTTTGTCAAGCAAGGATAAAGCAGTAAGCGGGAAACATTGACAAAGCTGTTAAGACCAGACGATTTAAGGGGGAAAACTATCAATGAAACTGTATTTCAAATATATGTCAATATTGCTGAAAGCACAGATGCAATACCGGTTCTCCTTCTGGCTACTGTCGTTCGGGCAGCTCTTCCTGCCACTTTCGGTATTTGCCGGTGTCTACTTCTTATTTGAACGTTTTGGCAATATCAAAGGATGGAATTTTTTCGAAGTCGCCCTTTGTTTCGGTGTGATCAACATGGCCTTTTCAATAACCGAGTGTTTTGTACGCGGCTTTGATCTGTTCTCAAACCTGGTGGTCAGCGGAGATTTTGACAGAATTCTGTTGCGCCCCAGAAGTACGTTTATCCAGGTTCTGGGATCCCAATTTGAGTTCACCCGGGTGGGAAGGCTTTTGCAGAGTATTATGGTACTTGTTTGGGCAGCAACCAATCTTTCCATCAAATGGACCCTGTTTAAGGTAATAACACTTATACTCATGGTGATTAGCGGGATTTTTATATTTACCGGAATATTCATACTTGCGGCCACGCTGTGCTTTTGGACCATCCAGGGACTTGAAGTGGCAAACATATTCACCTACGGCGGCAAAGAAATGGCCCAATATCCGTTGAGCATATATAAAAAATGGATAGCCCGCTTTTTCACCTTCATAATTCCTTTCGGTTGCGTAAACTATCTCCCATTGATGTATATTCTGGACAAAGCTCATCAAAATGAATACCTTTACATGTTGACGCCACTTATGGGAATTGTATTTATTGTACCCTGTCTAGTTATATGGGAGATAGGGGTTAAGCGTTACAGATCCACCGGTTCGTGATACCCCATAAATGTGTGAAAAATCTGTAAGCCTACCCGGTTTTTGCCATCCGGCACTTCTTGGCTGACCGGCCTGAATACGAAACCAACGGTGATAACCTTTATAATCTTTTCCCTCCCATCTGTAAGTTGTTATAAAAAATAAATGGCCGTACAAGCTGATATGGAATTACAGCTCCCACGGCCATTGCAATTAATACCCGATCCTCATTCCATCAGGCATATCCTGACAAAGAGACATTGGTACACCCAAATATATTTATCCAAACCCGTATTTTCTCCGTTTAAGCATATAACTAAGGGCTTTTTATTGCTCAATTTTATTGCTCAATTCTTATATCACGGCTTAACCGATGTGCCATCGGGGGTCCGGGCCACAGTCCATTTGATCACCCGGTTCTCGCAGGGATATTTTGCTGCCTTTTCTTCGTCTATATCAATTCCCAGACCCGGTTTGTCATTGGGATATACGTATCCGTTCCTGACCTCGGGAGAACCCGGGAAAACTTCCGCCAGAGGTTCACTAATGCCGCTCCACTCCTGTACTCCAAAGTTGGGACAGCATACATCAAGATGGACATTAGCTGCATGCCCTACCGGTGAAACATCTCCCGGTCCATGCCAGGCCGTTCGTACCCCGAAGGCCTCACATAATGCTGCAAGCTTCCTGGCAGGTGTAATCCCTCCTATTGCGCTTATATGCACTCGTATAAAATCAATTAGCCTGTTGGCTATTAATGGGGTCCATTCACATGGATGCACAAAAAGCTCACCCATTGCCAGCGGCACAGCACACTGGTTCCTGATCGTCTCAAACCAACTTATCTGCTCGGGCGGCAACGCATCCTCCAGGAAAAAGAGCCTGTAAGGTTCAAGATTCTTCGCCAGCCTTACTGCTTCTATGGGTTGCAGCCTTTCATGCACATCATGCAAAAGCTCCACTTCAAATCCGATTTTGCTTCGTACATGATCAAACAGCTTAGGAACGCTCATCGCATAGGCGTCGGGATCATAATAGGCTCCCGGGGGAGCATTCTCGGGAGACGATAGCTTCTGAACCCTTCCTCCGTATCCGCCCAACTGACAGCGAATATACCGGTATCCCTGTTCCATATATTTGCGCACGTTATCCTCTACCTCATGGACATCCCGTCCATCGGCATGGCGGTATACCGCTGCGCCTTCGCGGCATTTGCCACCCAGAAGCTGGTATACCGGCATACCGGCCCGTTTACCTTTGATATCCCACAGAGCCATATCCACACCCGAAATAGCATTGTTGAGCACCGGCCCGTTCCGCCAGTATGAATTAACCATGCAGGAATGCCATATATCTTCTATGTTGTCAACATCCTTTCCCACCAGGAACGACTTTAAATAATCCTCCACGGCACTCTTCACCGCCAGAAATCTTTGCGTAAAGGTTGCACAGCCCAAACCATACAGGCCGGGTTCGGATGTCTCAACTTTTACCACCACCAAATTGATCCCGACTGGTGCGGTAAGTATGACACGGATATCCCTTATCGTCACCTTTGCCATATGTAAAACTCCTTTCCGTTAACATTATGCTTAGGCTGCAAATGCAAGAAATCAAACGGTTTCTTCATTTGCAGCCAATTTAGCTCTCTTCATCTCGTCCAGTTCATGACCCGCCTCAATGGTAACCACACAAAATCATCTACACCTCATCACTGAGGTCAACCTTTTTTAACCGGCCCCAACCTTCATATATGCGCTGGGCATTCCTTTCCTCGGGCATGCCGGGCAGTATCAGCCCGCCGTCCACCCGCAATACTACACCGGTTATATATGTAGCTTTATCGGATACAAGCCAGGCTACCGCATTCCCTATATCTTCGGGAGTCCCCATCCTGTTCATGGGGATCTTATTTCCAAGATACGTATAAAATTCATTTGCCTCATCCCTGATAGCAGTAGCCCCTGGCGCAACGCAGTTAACCCGGATACCGTAGGTGGAAAGCTCCAGGGCTATGGACTCAGTAGCTCTCGCTAAAGCCGCTTTTGTGGCGCCATATATAAAATCATTGGGATAGGCACGTATGCCCCTGGTTGAGGTTATGTTAACAATATTTCCTTTAATACCGTTTTTTACCATATGTCTGGCAGTAGCCTTTATGGCCAGCAAGGGCGCTTTAAAATTTAAACTTAACAGATAATCAAGCCTATCCTTATCCATGGTTAAAACTTCATCCCTTGAAGATAAGCCTGCGTTGTTGACCAATACATCAAGCCTGCCCAGATCTCCTATTGCATCCTTTACCATTTTCTCTGGCACGTCGGGATTTTCCAGAGAAGCCTGATAAACAAAACATCGCCGTCGATATTCATTCTCGATGTAATGGGCTACCTCCTCAGCCTTCTCCTTTTCCCGTGCGTAAGTTATTGCAACATCATATCCTTCCCGCGCCAATACGATGGCAATGCCTCTTCCTATTCCCCGGCTGGCCCCTGTTATAAGTGCCGTCTTTAGTTTTGAATCTGCCATTTATGGTACCTCCTTTCCAAGTTATTGCAATATTAATCGACCTGCTTTATTGCTGTATTTTATTAGTCAATGCTTATTACAGCCCTTTAAAATATTTTTCATAGCTCTCCTTAAGCGCATAATAACCCGGCTTGGGATTTCCATGGACATCAACAATTCCCCATGCACACTCGGCAGGGCACATAGGATCACCGCACTGCCAGCAGGTTTCAGTGTCGGACCATCTGAAGAAAAACTCACCTATTACAGCAGGATGCTCAGCAAATATTTTCATACATTCTCTTATATAATCTGCCTGTTCCTCAGGATTATGCTGGTTTTTCCATACATGTATCCACTCTTTACTCTGACACACCCTCTGGTTATAGTATCTTTTCCCATCAGGATCGGGATTTGGACCGCTTTGAAGCGTGGAATAACCCCATTCATTGATGATAACCGGCTTGCCGGTTATATCGTGGGCTTTATCTATATACCAAATCCAGTCATCTGGTCCCCCCGGCTGCCATGAACCCATATATCCGTCCAGGCCTACGTATTCAAAAGGTGTGTCGGCTCTTTGATACAGCTCACTTAACAGCCATTCGCTATAAGGTGTCATAAAGCTAATATTTATACCCGGTTTCGCATCAGGATTTCCTTTTTTTAAACCCTTTGCTATAGATATGAGAAAGCGAACATTCTGCTCATCTGTCATATCACCTTTGAAAATTGTAATATCGGGTTCATTGGCTACCTGCCAGTATTGACAAAGCTCCGCACATTCCCTGCCCAGGTATTCAGCTGCTGCTTCAGCTGCAGCATAAAACTCCTCGGAATCATATCCTCCTATTGACTCTGGAACAGACGAAACCCATTTTGTGCGCTTTTCCTCGGGATCATAGCAATATGAACCCTGACCGAATGTGGAACCCAATAGCTCAAAGCCCTCTTTGCGTAACTTTCGCGCTCCTTCAATAACATCCATAAACCGTTTACCTGGGGTCTTTCCATCCTCTCCGAAAGGAAAGCCAAAGCTATAGCGAAGTGCATTAATACCAGCCTTACGCATCAAATCAAAATTAAGGTTGATAAGGGCAGTTGCACCGGTAATCTTTCCCAACGCGAAAACCTCCTTTTTTATTTACCACTCTCCAAAGGAACCATCGTCTTCATGAAACCACACCGGTGATTGCCAACTTCCATCATCTATCTTATCCTTCAAAGCTTCCTCATCCAGTTCAATACCAAGTCCCGGTTTGGTAGGCAGCTCTATATAACCGTCCTTCACCTGGAATGGTTCCTTTATATATCCCTCACCAAGCGAAACCTGTTCCTGACACAGGAAGTTTGGTATACATGCATCCAGCTGTAGACCAGCCGCCAACGATATGGGCCCCAACGGATTGTGCGGAGCAACGGCTGCATAATATACCTCGGCCATGGCTGCTATTTTCTTTGCCTCAAGGATTCCTCCGCAATGACAAAGATCCGGCTGAAGCACCGCTGCAGCCTGTTTCTCCAACACTTCTCTGAAACCCCATTTTGTAAAAAGCCGCTCGCCTGTCGCTATGGGTATTGACGTCGACCGGGCAACGGTTACCATGGTATCCACATTTTCAGGCAGGCATGGCTCCTCAAGAAACATTATCCCATATGGCTCCAAAACCTTGGCAATCCTGATGGCCATCGCCGGGCTAAACCGACCGTGAAGATCAACCGCTATATCAACGTTTTTTGGAAGCGCACTGCGTACGGCTGCTATCTTCTCCTCACATTTCTCTATGTATTCCATGGTGTCAACAATCCTTACCGGTCCGTCAAAACCGGTCTTAATTGCCGTAAACCCTTCGGCCACTTTTTGCTTGGCATTTTCAACAAATTCCTCTACCGTATTGCCATGAGCATGGGCGTACACCCTTATTCTGTTTCGTACCGCACCGCCTAGCAATTCATATACCGGCACTCCCAGCCACTTTCCTTTAATATCCCACAGGGCCTGTTCAATTCCGCTTATCGCGCTGGTCAGCACCGGACCCCCACGGTAAAAGGAACCCCTGTACAAAATCTGCCATAAATGCTCAATCCTCCTCGGATCCTGGCCTATCAAATAATCTCCCAGCTCCTTGACCGCCATTGCCACAGTTCTTGCCTTTCCTTCCACAATGGGTTCACCATAACCCACGATCCCCTCATCGGTATACACCTTGAGGAAATGCCACCTTGGTTTTACAAAGATACTTTCAAGCTTTGTGATTTTCATAATCAACACTCCCTCTCTGACTTTTCTCTTTTTATGCAAAAGATCTCCTTGTTCTCATCTTTATATTCAGTCAACAGAGCAATATTATTCTGCTAACCAAATAATCGCTTAGAAATTCGCCGTATGCTTGTGGATTCAACCTTCTCTCTTCCTTGAATTTTCCAGACATGCCATCCATGTGCTGCCTTACAATACTATGCAACCATGATTTGTGCCAAACAACAATGCCAAATCTATTCATATCACAAAAAATGGAGTTTTGCAACCACCAATCTTTCTGTATAAATCTGTTTTCCGGCGAATGCCTTCGGCTGATTAACACTGCCCTAGAATTGTACCATAATTGGTGAAAAAATGGAGCATATCAATAAAATTTTATCAGCGTTATCCGTGAGGAAGAAAACTTGAACGATAATAATAACACAACACAAACAGAAGTCTAGCCATTGAAACATGAACTGACAAAAAACAGCCGGTGTTAAATCAATATATACTGATGCCCTGTCAGATAAGCGGGATAATAAAAAAAGACATCGCAATCATTGCAATTGCGATAGAATACACAATCATGAATCGGAAGAATCTTCTTCATATTCATTATATTCAAACATTTCTTGAGCTATATCCTTCCTGGCCAGCTTTCTAAGTCTTATACTTGCCAAAATCAATGTGACCAGACTGATGACAATGGACAGTATCAATGGTATGAAAGCCGGGGAAAAAGGATTGCTCCACGGTAGGATAATTATACCGAGAACGAAAATTACCAGAGCTAATGTAATAGTACTCCGATGTATCCTTAGTGATACATTATACCGATGCCGTCTTGACAAAGGATCGTTTTTCATTCCAAATAACTCCATTCCGGAATATCTTTTACATGATGACAGGCGCATAGGCGCCCATTAAACATGGTTAATTCCGGTTCTTCCGTACTGCACTTTACATCGGCGTACGGGCAGCGGGGATGAAAGCGACATCCTGACGGTGGATTAATTATAGACGGCATCTCCATAGATTTTATCGGCAATTCCCTCTTTCTTGCTTCAATATCCGGATCAGGAACGGGAACGGCGGTCAGCAATGCTTGTAGGTACGGATGAGCAGGATGCTCCAACACCACATTGGTCTTACCACTTTCTACTATTTTGCCAAGATAGAGGACGTTAATGCTTCCTTTCTGTGCAATATAGCGAGCAGTAGCCAAATCGTGAGTAATGTAAAGAAAAGCTATATTCATTTCTCTGTTTAAGCTGGCCATCAAATTGAGTATAGCTATACGGAGGGACACATCTATCATTGATACCGGCTCATCAGCCACAATGATTTTGGGCTTCATTAATATGGCTCTTGCCATTAAAATACGCTGACGTTGCCCTCCGGATAATTGATGAGGGTATTTTCCCAAAAACAGCTCGGGAGGAGAAAGTTCAACACGAATCAATGCCTCTTTTGCCATCTGAACCGCTTCTTTATAGTTTTTTGCTATTTTTCGAAATAGAATAGGCCCGGTCAACGAATGCTCGATGGTACGTACAGGATTAAGGGCGGCATAGGAGTCCTGCTGAACAAGTTGCACACTTTGACGGTATTCCCTGTATTCAACCCGCGTCATTTCATGAATATTCTTGCCCTGAAACAGCACCTGGCCATTAGTAGGTTTTAACAAACCCGTTACAATATTCCCTATGGTGGTCTTTCCACCCCCGCTTTCCCCTACTAAAGCGGTAATCTCACCTTCATTTATAGCCATATTTATACCTACAACAGCTCCAATTGGAATTTTAGGCTTGAAAATTCCTCTTTTTTGATAAAAATACATATCCACATTCTTGAGTTCCATCAAAGGCTTATCCATCTCCCATATTCCTCCTTCAAAAATTACATGGACTTATTACACATCACCTTATGACCCGGCGCCACCTCTATCATCCGGGGTTTTTGCTTGCTACATTTGGGATCGCCGTCTGAACAACGGGGATGGAAGGGGCAGCCTTCGGGCATGTTATAAGGATCAGGAGGCCCTCCCATAATCGGATTCCGCTCTCTCAATTCATCCAGCAACGACGGTGCAGCTCTCAACAACTGTCTAGTATAGGGGTGTACGGCATTACGAAACATTTCCCTGACTTCACCGATCTCTACCAGATGACCGGCGTACATCACACCCATTAGCTGTGCTACTTTGGCTACAACCGCAATATCATGGGTTAGCAGTAACATAGTAATTCCAAGTTCTTCATGGATTTGCTTCAAAATGTTGAAAATGTAATCCTGCGTTATTACGTCCAATGCTGTTGTAGGTTCATCCAGTATAATCATCTGAGGATCCAGTAACATAGAAAGGGCAATCAATACACGCTGTTTCATTCCACCGGATAATTCATGGGGATAGGATCTCAAAACCCGGTTGGCCTCCAAACGTACATATTCAAGCAATTTCACAACTTTTTTTATTGTTTCCTCTTCATCGTATTGATCCGAATGAATTTGAGCCGTTTCCAGAAAGTGCTCTTTAACGGTCATAACGGGATTTAACGAATTCTGCGCAGCCTGAAATACCATGGACACTTCTTCCCAACGATATCTGTTTAATTCTTCATTGCTCATTTTTAATACATCTTTACCCTTGTACAGTATCTGCCCGCTCAGGATCTTGCCGGGAATCGGTACCAAACGGATGATAGCAGTTGCCAAAGTGGATTTTCCACTGCCCGATTCACCTACAAGGGCCAATACCTTGCCCTTTGGTATATCCAGATCTACATGATTGACCGCTCTGACGGTACCGGTGCGCAACGGAAAATCAACTGTAAGATCACGGATTTCAAATAAGTTTTCCATGTCGATTCTCCCTTCATTTGCTATTATCCCTGTAATCGCGGATTCAAGGCATCATCAATTCCACTGGCAAAGAAGATGCATCCCATCTGGAATAAAGTAAGGCAAACAATCGGCGCCAACAGATAATAGGTAGCATCCGGATTGGTCAAGCCCTGACGAATTGCACTGTTGAGCATGACACCCCAATTGGTTGGCGTATATGGGGCAAAACCGAGCATCATTATACCAACGCTGGCTATAATTGAGCTTTGCATAATGGCAATAAAATTGATTGCCAAATATGGCACCATGTTAGGCAATACCTCATGAAATATGATATACATGCTATTTAAACCCATCACTTTACAAACAACAATAAATCCTCGTTCTTTCATCTCCAGAATCTGAGCGCGTACCGCCCTTGCCAAACCTGCCCAGCCCCAGAAGGCAAGGATACACGCCATTATCAGCGGACTCTTTATCGGTATAAACACCGATAATATCAGCATAATTGGAAAGCTAGGAATGGTAAGAAACAGATTCGTGATAAGCATCAATATTGAATCCACCTGCTTTCCGATAAAACCAGAAAGAGCGCCAATTGTAAAACCGATCAGGATGGCAAAAATGGCTGCCAGAAATCCTATAGTCAGCACATCGCGGGAACCATGTACGACCTGGGCAAAGATGTCCCTGCCTATATAATCCGTTCCCAGAATATAGCGCTGATTTATATAGGGATTTTCTTCTTCAGCGAGTTCATCCGTTTGTTCCTCCTGCAAAAATGGGTTCCGTCCGATTTCTATCTCTTCATCCCTCTGAGCCTGTTCAACACCAAAGATCATCTCAATGATAGCCGGTTTTCTATATCGGTTTTCAAAGTTTGGATTCAGATCAAGAGGAACAACCTCGGGACCTATTGTCGCCATAAGAATGAAAAAAAGTAATATTAACATCCCAATAAATGCCTGTTTGTTGCGATAAATAATTTTAAAGAAAATCTTTAATCTTTGCATGGTTCAGCCCTCCAATCTTACACGAGGATCAAGCCTTGCATATATAAAGTCAGCAATCAAATTTGCCAGAATGATAGCAAAGCTTGTAACCAGTAACATACCCTGCATCATGGTATAATCTCGCTGAGCCGTAGCTTGCGCGATAAATGCACCCATTCCCGGATAACTGAAAGTAGATTCGATTAAAGTCGATCCGCCCACCATAACACCAAAACTCATGGCAAGCGATGTTACCATGGGTAGCATGGCATTTTTTCTCATATACTTTTTCATAATAATGTGGTCAGGAACGCCTCGTGCACGGGCCAATGTAACATAATCCTCACCAAGTACATTAATGGATGCTCCTTTCATCTGCAGAGCCCATGCACCTACGGTAGTCAGGATATATGTCAACATTGGCAATGCGGCGTGATGGAATATATCCAATATGAACTCCAGCGTAAATCCGGGTTTAACATCTGGAGAATATGCTCCAGCGATGGGGAACAGGTTCAGGTGAATACAAAATATGAGTATTAACAGTACACCAAAAATAAAATTGGGAATAGCGGTGGTAATAATTGAATACACCGATATGATGGGATTGATAATCGAATTGCGTTTCCAGGCCATCAAGCTGCCCAATCTTGTCCCTATTGTAAAGCTCACAATCAAAGAAATGGATAACACAAATAAAGTCCACGGTAAGGTTTCCGCTATGATTTCATTTACCCTAAGCGTCCGTGAAAACATCGATGTTCCCAAATTACCCCTCAATAGCCCGCCATAATAACGAGCAAGCTGTTGTAAAATCGGTTCATCCGGATCATAGTTGATCATATTAACCACAATTTTCCGGGCATCTTCCAAATCGATTCCGCGAGCCTGTGCTTCAGTACGGCTCATCATTTCAACAATGTCTCCCGGCATTGCCCTCAATATCAAGAAGGTTATTAAACTCGCCAACATCAATGTAAACATGGCAAAGCCAAAACGTTTTCCAAAGTATTTCAGCAAATGCCCCACTCCCTTCAACAATGGTAATCAAAATCCGCTGGCATAGCCCTATTTCCTGCATAACAAATCAATCTGTTCATTTTTACAAAAAATGCGGATGAAAAGATCGGGGCAAGGAAATGGTCCCCGCCCCGGAACAATTCCAACATTCGGATTAACGAGGCTTCAGATCTCCCGACCAAATTTTTTGGATTCCGCAGAAGCCCCAGTTCAACTCGGCAACCTTCTGGACCTCTTCAGGAGTACGGCCGATAGGCATAAACTGATTATATTTATCTATTTCGTCTTCCATTGGCAGGCCGATTACATGTTTCCTGTTCTCCCATACACCGGTGGTATTCTGATAGAGGTTAACTCCATAGGCATTTTCATTGCAAATCCATACCAGTGTATCAATGATCTTATTTCGTTCGGCTTCGTCACTTATAACCGGCAATCTATCAACTAACTCAACAGGATTGACCTCCGTTCCGTCTGGACCTTTTACTGTAAATTCAACCCGGTTCGTATCAGGATTGCGTGGAAGACCCATTAACTCACTGGGACCGCCTTTGAAGGTGTTATCCAAAGCGCTCCAAGGATACATAAAGCCCCAGGTTACGTCGCCCCAGTCAATAGCCATATCATACATTCCTTCAACAGCTGCATTGTTCCAATATACCGAACTGTCGACTGCTATGACTTCGGTGGGGAATCCAAAGGCTTTCAACTGCTCGGCAGCAATGGAAGCAGCAGTATCAACTACGCCTGCAGGTTGCCAGCCGGCATTTACTGCAATTGTAAAGGAATAGGTCTTACCGTCTTTATCCTCCCAAATGCCTTCCGCATTCCTCTTCCATCCGTTTTCCTCCAAAATCTTGGCAGCCATATCGAGATTATACTCATATTTGGTTAACTTAGCCTGCATCTCCTCAGAAACATATGTGGCAATTGAAGAAGGCGGAATTCCCGCAATGGATATGGGGAACTCTTTCCCGTAGTAATTGGCACCTTCACGGATCTTTTTGCGATCCAGAGCATATACTAGTGCGCGACGGAAATTTACATCATCAAAGGGTTTACGCCGCTGGTTAAAGAATAGCACGTGGCATGCCGGATCGAACATAGGATAGAATACTATATCATCGTTGGATGCCAGAATGGATTCGGCCAAATCCCTGGGAAGAGACCCCGGATAAGAATCGGTAGTAGCATTTCGCAACATGGCAAGCTGGGCTTCAGAAGTAGCCATCACGTGATGGATCTTTTCAAAGTAGATCTGATCAGCTGCCCAGTAATCCTTGCGCTTGATAAGAACAAGATCGGAAGCGGTAACTGTTTCCACTACGAAAGGACCAGTACCGATAGGTTTGGGATACGTCATCTTCATCATTTCATTCCAGTTTTCATTTATTTCGTTTTGCTGCTCTTCGGTCAGTTTTTTACCAAATGCGGTTCGCTGTCTGGCAATTTCTTCCGGGCTCGCATCTTCAGCCGCTTCATAGATGGCTTTGGCCTTATCAACATATTCCTTGTAGATGTGGTAAGGTACGTTCATGGTGCCGCCCTGAGCAATCATCAGCTCACGCAATTCATTAAACGGTGCGGGCTGCAGCCACACAAATTTTATTTCATAATCATTAACTTTTTCAACTTTTGATATATAGTTGCATATGGTGCGAGGATTTAGATATAAAGCTGCAATTACGTCATCTGCTGTAAATTTTTCTCCATCATTCCATGTGACATCGTCACGCAACTTGACTATGGATTCCGTTTCGGTGTGTTCCACAGAAGTAGCTAAACGCTTGTGAACATAATCGGTTGATCGGGTAAACTGCAGCAGGGGCTCAAATACGTACTGGCCTGCCATACCAACTCCGCCCTGGGTAAATGGGTTTCCTTGGAATTGTGGAGGTTTCGGCCATGTGCCCCAAGTTAGGGTTAGTACCTTCTCCTTATTAACCGTAGGTTGATAATCATCAGGCTTGACCACTTGTTCAGGGGTCTCTTCTGCCTGCTTCTCGTCCTGACCTTCGGTTTTCTCGGCAGGCTCTTCACTGGTTTTGCCTTCATCTTCTCCGTTTTCCTTTGGGAGCGTTGTTGCTTGCTTTTGACATGATAGTAGAATAGCAGCAATCAGCAGCAGTGACAACACAAGAACGACAAACTTGGCAAACGGCTGTTTCACATTGTTCCCTCCTTTATTTTTTGAAAATATTGTGTAAATCCCCGAAACACTATTTACCAGGGGCTTTATATCAAGCAGGATCCCCCATAGTTTTGATTGGTAAATGCATATATTGTTTCTTTATTTGATGTACGGAAGGATATCCTGCATGATATCAAATACGTTAGCTTTCCGGGTGTTAATGTGTTTTGTGTATGAAGGGAATACCAATGCAAAAACTATACTAATTACTGCTAATAACCACCCTCTTATAAATATGAGCCATGTATAATACAAATTCATTTTCATTAAGAATATCTCTGCTGTAAATAGTTCATGTATGTGCTATATTTTTTGCCTTTGCGTCAACAAACTAACGATTAGAATGTCTATTGATATGTGCCCAACTCCTTGGCAAGCTTTACTATGCGTTTCATGGTCTCAAAGCTCACCGAATTGGGTATCGAATGATCTGAGCTGAAAATGTATCCTCCGTTTTCCTTCATCACGGGTATCAGCCTTCTCATCTCCGCTTCAACCGCATCTGGATCGTTCCATAGTACTGCATTCAATCCCCCATGCAAGACCAATTTATCTCCATACTTTTGCTTCAGTTCTATCGGATCCATACCTGCCTTGACCTCCAAAGGATTTAACGCATCTAATCCGGCTTCCACCAAATCGGGTACAAAGGGTCGGATATCTCCGCACGAATGCAAATGTGCCTTGAGCCCCTTGGAATGAGCCCAATCAATCGCTCGCTTCTGCACCGGCAACAATAGTTCCCTGTACATCCTGCGTGAAAAAAACTGATTTTGCTTGTAACCCATATCATCCGGCCATGTTATACAATCAATTTCATATCCTGCTTCCAGAATCATTTCAAAATGGGCAATACACATATCCAGGAAATGATTAAACATATCAACACACCATTCCGGCTCTTCTACCAATGCCAAAAGAAACCGTTCCGTCCCGACGACCCACGAGTGAGTTACATCAAACCCAAACCAAAATTGGCCCTGTATCCACGCGCCTGCCTCACGCCATTTCCTATAATTTTTCTCTAGATGCCCCCAGTTGACACGATCCCTGCTGGGGGTCATTCGCTCTTTGGCTTTCTTCCATTGGTCAGGATTTGTTATGGTAAAGGATAGGTATTCAGGGGTTGAATCGGGTATACGCTGTTGTCGCAGAGTAACTCCCCAAGGCGTTTTGTATGTAACAAAATTCTCTGTCTCCTCCACTATTTTGCTCTCAAAACGGGGTGATATATCGATACTTATGGTTGCAACCCGGTCTATGTCAAAGAACTCCACCCAATCAGTATCCCCCAAACCTTCTTTCCGCCATCGAAGAATCGTGCCTTGCCAGGGTGAATCAATTATGGGTACTCGATCTGCCTCCTTATGTGCATACATGCGTGCAAATCGTTCCCTTGAAGTCATCTTAGTCACTTTATATCCCCTTCCCTCTTTTTATTAATCTGGCACTTCCAGCGGCTGACTAGCTCATTTGATTCTATTGTATATTGAATAATATGATTCACAATAACCATATGCTCTTTTTTGAGTATATAAACCAATCCAATATAATTATATATTATATTTCATTTAATAGTTTATGCATATATTATTCACTTTATGTAAAAAATAAATTGAACTAAAAGAAGATCATCCATAATAGTTGTTGTATACAAAGTATATGAATTGCTTTGTGATTATGCCATAATTGCATCGTTGGTTTAATATTACATGCAATATATTGTGCGTTTCAAGTCTAATTTTTGTTTTTTTCTGTATTTATATCGCATTATTATTCACTTTTCTCCAGTTCTTTTGGTTTACCTTATGATTATGCATATATGTTCTTTTTCCTATTCACCTCTATATGGTTAAAATGATTAAAAAATGGCTTTTGCATATGGAATACCATCGTATATAATAGCTGTCGATTAGTATATACAAAATATTTAACATGTATAAACAATTACCTTAGCAGGATAAGGCATTTTCCGAAGTAATTCAATACCTGAAATAAACAAAATCTCCTTTCTGATTAATATTCAGAAAGGAGATTTTTATATTCTTTACAAAGGATGCAAATTACTCGTTTAATAGACAAACTTCAGCCTTTTATTGAACCTATCATAATACCCTTTACAAAATACCTCTGCAAGAAGGGGTATATACATATTATGGGTATGACAACCACCATCATGGTAGCCATTCTTATCGTTTCAGCGGTATAACTGCGTGCGGCATAGGTAGCACTTCTCTCTGCATCGCTCATACCCGGTCCCAACATAGAAGTCAAATTGGCTCTGTTAATTATTTCTTTTAACAGGAAGGACAGGGTTCGGAGCTTTCTATCGGTTGTAAAGAATGCCGTATCGAACCAGCTGTTCCAGTGCCCAACGCCGTTGAAAAGGGCTATGGTTGCAAATACGGGAGTCGATATGGGCACTATGATCCTAAAGAACGTAACAAGATCGTTGGCTCCGTCAATTTTTACCGATTCTTCAATTGAATCAGGTATTTCTCTGAAAAAGCTCATCATAATTATGGCATTAAAAGGACTCAACAGGGCCGGGATAATATATACCCAAAAGGTGTTTAATAGCCTTAAGTTCTTGAGCAAAACATAATATGGAATAAGCCCGCCCGAAAAATACATGGCAAAGATCATTATTCCGATATACGTTTTCTTAAACATCAAATTCTTGTATGCCAAACCATATGCAAACAAGCCGGTAAAAAGCAGACTGAGTATGGTACCTGTTACGGTTCTTAAAACCGATACCAGAAAGCCCGACATTAATTGTTCATTAGAAAAAACCATTTCGTAGTTCTCAAGTGTAAATCTGCGTGGCCAAAGGAATATGCCGCCGGTTGAAGCATCTATACCCTCATTAAAAGAGATCACCAGACAATAATAGAAAGGATATACTGTAGCTATAAAAACTATGGCTAATATAAGATAGACAACGGAATCAACAAAAATATCTTCAGCACTGTATCTTCTCAACGCTTATCCCTCCCATCAATTAGAACAGGCCTACACCGGAAATCTTATTGGCAGTATAATTGCTCGAGTATATCAGTATGAGCGATATGACTGACTGCAAAAGCCCGATAGCGGCGGCAAAAGAATATCTTCCCTGTGCCAAACCCATTTTTAAGACATATGTTTGGATAATCTCGGATACCTCATAGTTAACGGGATTTCCCAAAAGATAACACTGGTCAAAATTCGAACCACCCAAACCTCCTCCGAGAAGATTCCCTAAACTTAGAATGAGTACGATCATGATGGTTCCCTTTATACTTGGCAGAGTAATATACCATATTCGCTGCAATCTGCCAGCGCCATCTACAATTGCTGCTTCATATAACTGAAGATCTACTCCTGTTATAGCTGCCAAGAATATAATTGCCCACCATCCCATTCCTTTCCATATATCGCTTATAACCAACATAGGCCAAAAATACTTTGGTTCAGACAGGAATGAAAGCGGCTCCTCTGTTATACCAAGCAATAATAATACCTGATTGAGCAATCCATTCTGCGAATTCAAAAATGAAAAAAGTATACCAGAAACTACCACCCACGATATGAAATGGGGCAGGTAACTAACCGTCTGTACAACTCTCTTTAGCCTTGCCCTCCTGACTTCATTTAATGTAATAGCTAATATAATAGGAACAGGAAAAGTAAAAACTAATTTCAAAAGGCTTATAACTACCGTATTTCTCACAATTTGCCAGCAATTTAATTCGTTAAAGAATTCAATAAAATACTTAAAGCCAACCCATTGGCTTGTAAAGAAACCGGTAAAACCCGTTGCTAGCTTATAGTCCTTAAATGCTATTATAATCCCAACCATGGGAATATATGAAAAAATAAACAGAAATAACATGCCCATCCATACAAATACCTGCCTGTATATCTGCAACTTCAGCCTCACCATGAATTTTCTATCAACCCTGCTGCTTATATAAGCCATAGAGACATCCCTCCATATCGTCTTTATAAAAGGGCAAATACTGCAACAAATGGGTAAAGTGGGATTGAGAGGAGGGTTTCAAGTTTCCCCTCAAACTCCTCCTCTTTTCCACTTCAAAAATATATGCCAGACCCCTTATCGCATATACAATTAAAGATATAAACGGCCTTCCTTCATCGCCTGTTCAGAAGTCTTAAGATTTCTTGCTTCCCTTACCTCGGTTATTCCGACCTCGGTCAGTTTGGCAAAAAAGTCTTCTATCATTTTGTCCCTACCCGGCGTGTCCAGAGGCATGGTAGCCAATCTGACATACTCGATGGGCAATCTGGCTATGCGCACCCTTTCAAGTATTTCTTCGTTATCAGCCAATGCTTCCGCCCTGTCAAATAACTCCTCGGCCTTTTTCATAATATCCTTGCTCAAATATCTGTTTACAGGCGGGTCGTATATTCCCATATGAATATTCTCATCAACAACCTTTTTATGCAGCATGTCAATATATCGTCGGATAGGAGCTGCAGCGTTGCCATAGTATCCGGTCAAGAATTCATCTATTGCCAAATCAACATCGTAATCGGGATTCCAAAGCAGTTTAGCCAGTACATATGCCCTAAGCTCTGCAAACTCGCCTTTCCCACCTTTTGCGTAGTTGCCCTCTTCAAAAATCCCCTTCACATTGTTTCTTATCATAAACTTAATGTTGGGCTGCAGCACATGGAAGTTGGGAAACGGCATAATATAATTTGCAAAGTTTGTAACGTAATCCCATACATATAGCCTATCGGTAATCTTAGACCACTCATGTAAATCCTGTGCAAAAGAAGTATAGTTCTCAATCTCCTTTCTGCTCATCCTGTAATAGAACGGATAGCTTATAGCATTACATTCTTCAAGCGGATGAGAGAAACAGCACTCTATGCTGCAAAGTCTTATTATAACGTTCTTTCTGGGACGAACATATTTGGGCGGTTTCCTTGTATACTGATACGCCAAGGTATCGATGTATTTATCGGGATAGTCCTTTTCTATCTCCTCCGCAATTCTGTTGACAAAATAAAGCAAAGTGCCGCTGTGGCTTCCCTCTCTCTCATCTATTTCCCTGCACTTTTCGCACTGACAGGGGTTATACCAATCGTTCTGCGATACTGAAAAAATTGTTGCATCCGGCTCATTCTCAATCCACTCCCTAAGCCTTTCCAGAGCTATCCTAAAGACATCTTCGTTTGTCAGACACAGCTGGGTACGCTCGGATATGCGCTTGCCATCTACCTCTGAAAAGTATTCGGGATGGGTATCGAAATACTCCTCAACTGGAACCAGTTTATTAAACGTATGGACAAAGTATCGTGAATATTTTAGCTTTTTACCATGCTTTTCTTCCAATCTTGCAAAGCTGCTGTTGCACTTGTTTCTAACTGCCCAGTCTCCATCAAATGCATCAAAGTAATAGGGTTCTCTGTACTCGAGTACGGGGATCTGCTCATCATCAATATCAGGGATTTCAATAACCTTTCTCTTGGGGATATAGCTAACTTTCGAGCTCAGCCATCTGCAGCCCAAATATTCCTCTAGGAAAGTGTACACACCATATATGGTGCCCCTCAGCCTTCCCCCGGCAATGACCAGCTTATTTTCTACCGTCTTAATGATAAATCCTTCATCGCCCAGTTTTGCCCAATCAACATCAATGCCCAGCTGTTGTAGATGACTGTTATTGCCAAGAATGATTTCATTTTCTTCGATTTGGCATGCATCATCCACGACGGGTATACATACGCCGGATATCTCCTTTATAAAATGCTGCAATTCATCGGCCGCGTGTTTCTCCGACGGCGAAGCATCACGCCCTACAACTATTCTCCAACTGGTGCATCCGTTATCCACAAGCAGCCTTTTATCTTTAGAAACCACTTTATATCCCCCTTTTATTGCTTCATTTTTGACAAGCAAACGGCATTTCTTCCTCTTCTGGCATAACAATAAAAGAATAAACGGGGATACTGCATCCCCCGTCATATCTTTATATCTTGTGCCGCCACCATTTTTCAGCGCGACACCGCATTTTCAGGATGCAGTATCCGCGTTCCAACTATTGTCTATTACTTATTCTGAAACTCCTCATACCGTTTTTTGGCCTTCTGATATTCCTCTGTCATATACTCTTCCAATCTCCTCAAGCCTAATTTTTCCGCATTCTCTATCATTTCGTTAAATTTTTGAACCGCTTCTTCTTCCGACGCAGCCCCTATGATCCCCGGCTGTGAAGTATTGATAAGTTCATTGATCTTGACAAGTATGTTCATCTCTTCAGTTTCAGCCTTGGGCGTTACAAAGTTGAGTGCAAAATCCCTTATCACATATGGTTTTACGGCACGCAGGAGATCTACGCCTTGGGAGAATTCCGGATTGTTAATCTTCCCTGAAGATACGGCTACACCTTCACCCAAACCGCTTGCCTGGAAGTACCAGGGACCAATTCCGGTTTCCTGTGTTGTAAGCTCAGTAAACCCTTCAGGCCGTTTCAGCAAACCGTCTTCAGTCAAGGTATAGTGTACTCCTTCAATACCCCACTGCGTTAGCTGGTCTCCTTCCGGACTCCTCAGGAACTGCATGAACAGGATGGCTCTTTCGGGATTCTTACACTTCTTTGTAATAAAGGTGCTTGACCAACCGACCGACCATTGCAGCAGCTTGTATTTTATCTCGCCATCCACCTTCAAAGGTTCAATTATGGGAATAAACCAGCCGTCTATACCTTGATCCCTGAATACTTTATTTGTATCATCTGCCAATCCGCTATTATAATGCGCAGCAAAGACTTCGCCGCTTCTTACTATTTGGAAGAATTGCTCCGGTTTGTAAGTCTGATATTCTATATTTGTGAATTTTTCTCTTATCAACATATTGTAGAACTTATAATACTCAACCAAATCGGGTTGGCTCAAACCAAGGTATACCTTATCCCCTTCTGGATATTGGCTGCCCGGAGGGAATAGACCCATCCACTGTAAAAATGGAGGTGTCCACTGCGGATGAGGTATATATACTATCATATCGGGGAATTTCTCCTGCACCATCCTGAAAATGTTCACCAGATCATCCAGCGTTTCCAGCGGCGGATTGCCTAGCTGTTCCAAAATGTCCTGCCTTACATAAAACCCTGAAGTACCCGGACTTGGAAGATTTCTCGGGTCTTCCCACTGTTCATCGCTGCTAAAGTGAGTTTTAAATGTATATATGTGACCATCATCTGCGGTGTTGTTTACAATTGTTATGGGGTCAACCAAATCCCAGAAATCAGGACAATACTCGTCTATTAATTCATCCCATCGATAGCATATATCGGGATTATGGAATCTCTCTACCAAAGTACTTGTAAACACAAGCTCAGTTAACTCGTCGCCTGCCAACAATACCTGCAATTGATTGGGATCCGTTGCTTTGATAACATCCAGCGATACACCCGTCCTCTTTGTAATTTCCTTCGATACGTCATCATTGCCCCATGTATCAACAGCATACCAATCATGATCAATAAACATACTAAATGTTATGGGCGACGTATCTCTCTGCCATGACATGCCCAGAGTGCCCTCTTCGTCATCGCCGGTTTCCTTTCCTTCCTCCCCGGCCGGTGTCTGCGGCGTCTCACCACTTGGTGTTGTACCTTCTTCGGATTTACCGCAGCCGGGCAAGAAAGTAACCAATAGCATTGCCAGCATTAACACAAATAAAAGAGTTTTTTCATTTCAATTTTCCTCCTTACTCTTTAATTGACTGAGACAGACTGAGCCTTCGAAAGAAAAGTTTTCTGTACGTTTTTCACCTTGTTATTCTCTTTAGACTCTTCACCCCCTTTTTGTACCAAGTTTGATAAAGTATAATTTTCATATATAAGCCTTTAGAGTTCTTCTGGCCCTTCAGCCCACCAATCCTTATAATACTGTGTACCACGCCATAATCCATCGAGTAAAGCACGATAGGTGGTCTCCATGTTCACCCATTCATCTATACGAGTCAGGCCGTGAGCACGCCAGTCTTCAAAAAATTTGTGTATTTCCATGGGATCCTTAATGCCCTTGAGCATAGCATTATTCTTAAGGCGTACCCAACGAATTGACAAGCGGGCTCGTGCTACACGCATAGCTCGTATTGAATCACCGCGCACGGCATCCTCAGCCTGATCAAAAATCCTATCATAAAGATGCAGCATATCATCGGTCAGATGTGCCCGATCGCATTGATCGTTAAAACCAATGTGAATGTTATCCCGCTCCACTTTGTCCGTCAAAGTTTTGATGTACTCACGGATGCAAGGTGCTGCCGGACCATAGTAGAATTCCAGGAACTCCATCATATGCCGTTCGTAATCGCAATTTGCATCCCACAGCAATTTGGCTATAAGATATGCCCGTAACTCATTGAGATCGACGCTGCCGCCCAGAGCACCGCACGCCTGCTCGAATACACCCTTTACATTGTTCTTAACCAGGGTCTGCATATTGGGCTGCAATACATTCCAATTGGGGAAGGGTGCGGGATAATGAGCAAAACAAGTAGTATAATCCCATATATACAGACGATTACATACCTGGGCCCAATCCTGTAAATCGCGAACAAAGCTTGATGTGGTTCCGTCAGGCCGCTTAACATGCCGCGATTCATCATCACAGCTTTCAAAAGAGTGAGCAAAGCATGATTCGATGGAACATAAGCGTACACAGACGTTTTGCCTTGGACGCACGTACTTGGGCGCGGGACGACTGTAATGATATGCCAAGGTATCAATTATGACATCGGGGAATTCAGGTTCGATAGCTTCAGCTACTTTGTTGACAAACCTTAATATGCTGCCCGCATGGCTCCCTTCTTCCTCATCAATTTTACGGCATTCAGGACACTGACATGGATTGCCCCAGTCATTCTGGGATACCGAAATCAAACGGGCTTCAGGATTTTCGCGCAATGCTTCTTTGACTTTTTCAATTGTAATTCTCAGTACATCGGGATTGGACAGACACAATTGAGTGCGCTCCTTGATTCTTTCTCCATTAACCATGGAAAAATACTCCGGATGCTTATCAAACCATTCATCGGGATCTAAAATATGGTCAAAGGTATGTACAAACCATGCATATGACAAATGGCCACCAAATTTTTCTTTAATTGGAATAGTTCCATTCAAGCGATTCTTTACGGCAAACCGAGGATACTTCCTAAAATCAATGTAGTTATGACATCGATATTCAAGCACCGGCACCTGAGTATCGTCTATATTGGGCAGCTCCAGATCCAATATCAAGGGGATTTTCTCACACGTAGGAGTAAAGAATCTGCAGCCCAGCTTCTCCAAAAATTCGTACACGCCATATATAACTCCCCGCTTGCCACCCACAATGGCCAGGCTATCCCCCACTGTGCGTATTGTGAAGCCGTCATCACCCAGTTCAGCGCCAGGAGTAACACCAAGGCGGGCTGCCGCTTTTCCTACAGCTATAACCGGGCCCGGAGTCTTTTCATCTCCCATCGGTACAACCGCAGAAGTAATAAAGTTTAAGTAATTTCTCAATTCGCTGGCAGCGTATTTTTCCTGTTCGGTAGCATCTGATGCAGTAATTATCGTGATCTCTGGCCGTCTACCGCGAGATATCCAGCTTCTACTCATTCATATCATCCTTTCATATAATTATATTGTAAGCGTAAAATAATACCC
>LSQX01280119.1_pt1 | contig 45133 bp, 44 predicted proteins | sample 654561 | NCBI WGS metagenome assembly LSQX01 (sample SAMN04489861, study PRJNA283612) | anaerobic digester metagenome | isolation source: 4 biogas reactors fed with cattle manure at either 37C or 55C with and... | place: Denmark: Kongens Lyngby | collected 2014 | reverse complement strand
AAATCGTCGCGTCCCTTATGGAGGGTACCCTTGCTGTCAATCAAAATCACTTTCTCCGGGTCGATCCCGGCGGCCATCAGCAGCCGTATCGTGCAGAGGTTGGCCGCTCCGGCCCCGTTCATTACCAGCTTGATATCGCCAATCTTCTTTCCGACGATTTTGAGCGCATTGATCAACCCGGCCANNCCCTGCTGGTCGTCGTGCCAGACGGGAATTTCACACTCTTCCCGCAGGCGGTCCAGGATATCAAAGCACTTGGGGCTGGCTATATCCTCCAGGTTGATCCCGCCAAAGCTGGGTTGCAGCATTTTAACGAACTTAATGAGCTCTTCCGGATCCTTGGTATCAACACAGATGGGGAAAGCATCAACGCCGCCGAGATATTTAAATAGAAGCGCCTTGCCTTCCATGACCGGCATGCTCGCTTCGGGCCCGATGTCACCCAGCCCAAGCACCCTGGTCCCGTCGGAGACTACAGCCACAAAATTGCCCTTGTTCGTATATTTATATACATCGTCTTTATTGGCGGCGATCGCCTTGCAAGGGGCCGCCACCCCTGGAGAATACCAGATCGCAAAATCATCAATCCCCCGCACGCAGCTTTTCAAGGCTACTTCAACCTTGCCGCGATAAAAGGGGTGCAGCTTTAAGGCATCCTCAGCCGGCTTATTCGCTTTGGCCAGCAAATCGTCTTTATTTGTCATTCTTTGTCCACTCCTTCCTTGATTTGGTGATGATTACCTGGCGTAAGCCTTGACTCCTTCTTCATAAAGGTCATTGCCGTAAGCGTCATTGATCACTGTGGCGGGGAAATCTTTCACTTCCAGCCGGTAGATGGCTTCGGCCCCCAGCTCGGGGTAAGCGACCACTTCACTCTTGAGCACCCTTTTTGACAGGAGCGCCCCGGCTCCCCCCACGGCAGCGAGATAAACCCCTTTAAATTTCTGCAGTGCTTCCTTGACCGCCGCATTGCGGAAGCCTTTACCAATGCACGCCTTAAGGCCGTGCTCCAAGATCAGAGGGGTATAGGCATCCATGCGGCCGCTGGTCGTCGGGCCGGCAGAGCCGATGGCCTGTCCCGGTTTCGCCGGTGTCGGTCCCACGTAATAGATGATCTGGCCTTTTAAATCTATTGGCAGCGGCTGGCCGGCCTTGATTAGTTCGGCCATTTTTTTATGGGCGGCGTCCCGGGCGGTATAGATCACACCGCTAATCAGGACATTATCGCCTGCTTTCAACTGGAGCACATCGTTATCGCTAAGAGGAGCACTTAAACGTTTAATCTCCACGGGAAAACCTCCTTCAACCAAACTGAGATAGTTTTTTTTAAGCCTAAATAACGCGTTCCACATGGCGGGCCACATGGCAGTTAATGTTTACTGCCGCCGGCATGCTTGCAATATGAGCCGGATAGGTTTCAATGTGCACTGCCAGGGCGGTCACACGCCCGCCAAAGCCCTGCGGTCCAATACCCAGATCGTTGATCTTTTTGAGGATTTTTTGCTCCAGGTCGGCATAGAATGGATCCGGGTTGGGCTGCCCCAGGGGCCTTAACAGCGCTTTTTTAGCCAGCACCGCCACCTTGTCAAAGGTGCCGCCGATGGCCACGCCAACCACGATGGGCGGGCAGGGATTGGCCCCTGACGCTTTAACGTGGTTCACGACGAAATCAACAACGCCTTCCACGCCATCGGACGGCTTGAGCATTTTCACGGCGCTCATATTTTCGCTGCCGCCGCCCTTGGGCGCGAAAATAATTTTCACCTTGTCCCCGGGAACAATGGAGGTATAAACAACGGCAGGGGTATTGTCACCGGTATTCACCCTGTTCAGCGGATCTTTGACGATTGACTTCCGCAGATAACCCTCGGTGTAGCCTTTGCGCACCCCTGCATTGATTGCATCTTCGAGGGAGCCTTCCCCGGCCAGGTAAGCATCCTTGCCCCACTCCACGAAAAAGACCGCAAATCCCGTATCCTGGCAAACCGGAATCTTTTCGTTGCGCGCGATCTCCAGGTTTTCGAGAAGCTGCCGCAACACCTCTTTACCCGTGGGCGACTCCTCTCGTTCCAGCGCTTTTTGCAAAGCGTTAACCACGTCATCCCCCAGGTAGAGGTTTGCCTCCTCACACATCTCCGCCACTACGTTGATTATTGTTTCCGCTTTAACTTCCCGCAACTCTTATCGCCCCCATCATGCTAAAATTTTAATAATACCATTTAAACCGCCCGTTAAAAGAGACGGTTTCCCAACAGTCATGCAATTCATGTACCGGCTTGCCGGTTTATTACGGCATCCGAAAAAATGTTTTGGGCTGCGCCTTCCTTTTGGGTTCTGCAACTCTGACTAAATTATTAATGCAAATGCCGTGCCAACTTCTGCAAAGCCTGGCTGACATGATGCGGTCGTGCAGCTATAAATTTTTTGCTTTGAGCGCATTAGAAGGGTAATCGCTCATTTTGAAAATAACAATATGAAAGGTTATTTCAGCTTGTCACCGCTACTATTAATAACTGGCTGGCACGCCAGGAATATCTTCTTATGATTTCACGTTCCACTTAAAAATTCCTTTATTTATTAATTTATAATTAAGCTTTACATATCATATCATATTAAAAGTTTTATCTACCATAGACGAAGGCCTCATTATTTGCTAAAATTATAATGTCAGGGCCAAATCGATTTCGGATTGCGTATTTAGACCGGTAGATTCGTTCCGGCCATCCATATCTCTGCTGGCCGGCCATCATTTAAGAAACGAAAACCACGTTCATAGAGAAAGATACAGATTATCAAATAATGCAGAATAGAAAAATAGAGCATGTTTTTATGGTATGAAATTTGCAGGATCAAACTTATACATATAGTTAAGTTGCCGACCATTTTACTTACTCCTGTTTGAAAATGCAGCGTAAACGCAGTATCCAGATAATAGACAATAATAGAAATCTGGATATCAAGAAAGGTATGAGGAAAGAATGTTCGGGTTGTCCAAAATTAGGACGGCTGCAGAAGCCGCCATGGCCATCAGAGATGGGGCAGCCATCGGCATATGCACACTTGGATTGGCTGGATGGCCAGAAGAAGTAGCCCGAGCAATCGAGAAGCGCTTTATTAGAATCAGGAAAACCCCGAAATTTGACCATCGCATCCAGTTCCGCACCGGAGATCTAGGGATTACTCGCTTAGGATTCCAGGACCTTGTAAAAAGGTGGATTGCCGGGCATATGGGGCAGGCACCGGAAATGAGGAAACTGGCTTACAAAGCAGAGGCCATTGAGCATCAAGCCCAGCACGACCATTACGACGGCGGCGTTGATCTGGCTATTCTGGGCATAGCCCAGGCGGACAGCGAGGGCAATATCAATGTCACCAAATTTAGCAACCGGCTAATCGGTTGCGGCGGTTTTATCAACATCAGCCGGAACGCCAATAAAATGGTTTTTTGCGGCACCTTTACCGCCGGAAACCTCGAGGTCGCCGTTGAGAATGGCAAATTAGATATCCGAGAGGAAAGAAAAGTAAAAAAATCGGTCGAACAGGTTGACCAGGTTACTTACGGAGACAAATATGCGCGAAAAGTAAAGCAGCCAGCGGTTTACGTTACCGAAAAGGCTGTTTTTTCTTGGCAGCCGGAAGGGCTTGTATGATGAAATTACTTCCGGCATTGACCTGGAAGGAGATGTCCTGGCTCAAATGGAATTTCAACCAAGAAACACGCCCAATCTAAAGACCATGCCCGCTCAACTCTTCAACACGGAGTGGGGTCAGCTCCGGCGAATTGTCCAGAATAAACACCAGTTATGATCTGCAGCAAGTCGCCGGTTAATTATTATATTTATTTTACAAGAAAGGAGTTTTTAGCATGAGCCAAAAGTTCAAGGTTGGTGTAGTAGGGGCTGGAAACATGGGAAGCGGTATCGCCCAGAAGCTGGCCCAAGAGGGTTTTTCCGTGGTTATGGTAGATACCAAGGATGAGTTTGTGGAACGCGGCTTCAAAAATATCCGCGCAACCCTGGATGAAGGGGTGAAGCGCAACATCTTTACCCCGGAGAAGGTGGAGGGGATTCTCGGCCGCATCCAGGGGACCACAGACTTAAATGCCGTCAAAGATTGCGACCTGGTAATCGAAGCGATCTTTGAAGACGAGAAGATCAAAGGAGAGCTTTTCGCCAAGTTGGACCAGATTTGCGATCCGAAGACGATTTTTGCCACTAACACCTCCAGTTTCTATGTGGGCAACCTTGCTAAATGGACCAAGCGCCCCGATCGCTTTGTGGGCACCCACTACTTCTTCCACCCTGCCAAGAACCGCCTGGTGGAAATTATCTCGCACGAGGGGACCAGCGAAGAGACCAAGGAGAAAGTTTTGCAGATCGCCAATCTGCACGGCAAGACTCCCATTGTCGTGAAGGATTCGCCGGGATTCAGTGTCAACCGCATCTTTATCCCCTGGTATGTGGAAGCGATCCGCATCATCGAAGAGGGGCTGGCCAATGTTCCCACCGTCAACGAGGCGACCAAGCGTGCCTTCGGCATCGGGCTCGGTCTCTTCGATCTTTGGAACATGTCAGGCGGAACCGTGATCGGCCTGCATGGAGCCCGGACTCTCGGAAAAGAACTTGGCAATTTCTATGCGCCGCCCGAACTGCTGCGCCACCAGGTGGAAGACTTAAAGCAGGACTTCAGCCTGGAAGGTGAAATCGACGAAAGCAAAATGGATCTTATCGCCGAGCGCCTCTATGCCGTGGCCATGGCCGTTGCCGCAGCCCAGGTGGACGAAGGGGTGGCCACTAAAGAAGATGTGGACCGGGGCACCAAGATTGGCCTGGCCTGGCGCCAGGGACCCTTTGAGCTGATGAACAGCATGGGGATTGAGAAAGCCTACCAGATGGTGAAAAAGCTGACCGAACGCCACCCGGACTTCAAGATGCCCAAGCTGTTGGAAGAGCAGTATAAAAAAGGCGAACCCTTCACCTTCAACTATGTTGACCTTGAAATAGTGGGTGATCTGGCTTACATCACTGTTAACCGTCCCGAAGCGATGAACGCGCTCAACCCGACTGTTGTCGACCAGCTGGAACAGAAATTTGACGAAGCCGAGAGTAACCCCGCCGTTAAGGCAATCGTAATCCGCGGTAAAGGAAAAGCCTTTATCGCCGGCGCAGATATTAAGTGGTTTGTTAAAAACATCAAGGAGAACACCCTTGATAAGACCTATGCCTTTACCCGCAAAGGACAAGATTTACTGCTGCGCTTTGAAAATTCCCCGAAGATGACCATCGCCTTGCTTGACGGGCTCTCCCTCGGCGGGGGCAGTGAAGTGGCCCTGGCCTGCCAGGCCATCGTCTCCACGCCGAACGGCTCTTTCGGCCTCCCTGAGACCGGGATCGGCATTTTCCCCGGCCTGGGCGGCATGATCCGCCTGGCACGGCACCTCGGCACCGACCTGGCCAAGTATTTTGTGTTTACGGGCGAATGGATTAAGGCAGAAGATGCTTATGCCATGGGTCTCGTAACCAAACTGGTGGAACGGACGGAAGTTGATAAAGCCATTGCCGAAGTAGTGGCCGCAGGGAAATTTGACAAATACCGCCCGCGCGAGATTCCCGCTAAATTCGCGGAAGCCAAGGCTGCTTTTTCACCGGAAAACGTGGCGCGGCTGTTGAGAGGAGAACCGCCGCAGGGCGTTGACCCGGCCTTTGCCGAAAAACTGGTCAAAATCGTGTCGAAAAAAGCCCCCATTGCACTGCGCATGGCTCATGAACTGATGGACGCTCAGGCGAAGGTTTCCATTGAAAAGGCCATTGATCTTGAGCTGGAGCGGCTCTATGATATCTTCTCCACCGAGGACGCTCTGGCCGGGCTGCAATCGCCGGGACGCCCGCCGCAATTCAAGGGCAAATAGAGTAGTTGAAAAAGTGAACATTTAGACACCAGGAAAAAACAAAGGGGCAAGCATACACAGGGGCAGGTCCGACCCGGCCTTGCCCCTGGTGAGCCCCTGGTGAAAGGAGAACAAGAATGTTAACCAAAGCCTATATTCCCTACCGAGGATATTACAGCACCCCGTTTTGTAAATGGCAGGGCAGCTTAGCCAATGAAAATGCTATTGAACTGGGAGCCCAGACCAGCAAGCGCTGGTTTGAAAGCAAAGGCATAGACCAGAAAAAGGAAATCGAATATCTCTACCTGGGGATCACGGTTGGACAGCACCGCGTCTTTTTCGGATCGACCTGGGCCGCTTTTCTGATGGGCGCTCCCGATATTCCCGGCATGACCATCATGCAGGCCTGTTCCACCTGCACCACCACGGTTTTTAACGCCTGTTCCGCAGTGGAAACGGGCAATGTGGAAACGGCCTATTGCCTATTAGTGGACCGCTGCTCCAACTCGCCGCACACCGTCTGGCCCAACCCGATGGGCCCCGGCGGCGAGGTCATCCACGAAAACTGGTTCATGGACAACGTGGCAGCCGATCCCTCCACCGGCTTTGGCATGCTGATAACGGCGGAGAATGTGGCCAAAGAAAACGGCTTTACCCGCGAGCAGGCCGATGAACTGGTCTGGATCCGTTATGAGCAGTATGCCCAGGCCCTGGCCAATGACCGTGCTTTCCAGAAGCGCTACATGTTTCCCGTAGAAGTGAAGGTCTCCCGCAAGGAAACCAGGTTGATTGATGCCGATGAGGGCGTAACGGCCACTTCAAAAGAGGCGCTGGCCCGCTTGCGTCCCGTGGCCGAGGGCGGCATCCACACCTTTGGCGCGCAGACCCACCCCGCTGACGGCAACGCCGGGATCATCGTCACCACCAAAGAGCGCGCCAAAGCGCTTAGCGCAGACCCCAACATTCCGATCCAGGTTGTCTCCTACGGCTTTGCCCGGACGAAAAAGGCGTTCATGCCCATGGCCCCGGCACCGGCGGCCCGGATGGCGATGGAGCGTGCAGGCGTGACCGTGAAGGACATGGTCTCGATCAAGAACCACAACCCGTTTATTGCCAACGACTTATACCTGGCCAAAGATCTGGGGATCGATCCCGCTTCCATCAACAACTACGGCAGCTCATTGGTCTACGGCCACCCGCAGGCACCCACAGTGGCCCGGCTCCTGATCGAAGCGATCGAAGAGGCTGTCATTAAAGGTGGCGGATACGCCCTGGTCTCCGGCTGCGCAGCCGGAGATACGGCAGCCGCCCTGGTGGTTAAAGTCGGTTAAGTGATTGGACTGCTTCACGTGCGGGAGATACTGCCGGGCTTTAGAAACCGGCCGTATCTCCCCGCATAATCTTGGAGAGCCCATAATATTACTTTAAAAGCGGCAAACATGGTCCACTTAGCCGTAGGGGTTTAATGGCGCTTGGAAGAAAATGTGAAAGGGTGATAGAATGACTCCTTTCGATGATGATGCAATGCCTGATCAGATTTTGGAAGAAAATCAGGTTTCAGAAGATAAAAAGGAAGAAAAAAAGTATACCTTGCTAGAAGCCGCAGTGGAACTGGCGCCCCTTTTTCAGAAACTGGTAGCTCTGGATTGCGCCATTGCCGTTACTGACCGGGAAAAATTTCTTGCCGATTGTACCGGAGAGGACAGCGAGCTAATCAGCAACCAGGGGAAGGAGATTTCTGAAGAGGGCTCGGTTTACCATGCGATGAGAACAGGGGAACTGTATAAAACAATTATTCCTAAAGAAGCCTACGGTATTCCCTTTAAATCAACCGCCTTCCCGATCAGGGATGAAACAGGACAGATCATCGGCTGCCTCGGAATGGCTTTAAGCCTGAAAAACCAGGAGACCCTCAATGAAGCGGCGCGCACTTTTTCTTCCACCTGCGAGGAAGTAGTTGCTTCAACTGAGGAACTGGCCGCCTCGGCCGAGGAATTAGCATCCAGAATGGAAACCCTGAACGCTTTCCAAAAGGACATGGTTGAAAAAGTTGAGCGGACCGACACGATCTTAAACATTATCAAAAAAATTGCCGAAAATTCAAACCTGCTGGGACTTAACGCCGCCATTGAAGCAGCCCGCGTCGGGGCTGAAGGCCGTGGTTTTGAAGTTGTGGCCACCGAAATTCGTAAGATGGCGGAAAGCAGCGCCAAATCGGTGGAAGAGATCAAAACGATTATAGATACGATCAAGAAACAGGTCGCGACGATTAGTGACGAGATTGTTAATATTTTGCAAATCTCACAACAACAAGCCTCCTCTTCCGAAGAAATTACAGCATCAATGCAAAATTTAATAGTCTATGTGGAAAATATTGAGAATATAGCCAACCTGATCTAATCATCGTTGCCAGCGGTTCACATCCAGGCAAGGCTTGCAGTCACCTTCATCTTTCATTCGCCAAAGACATTAAAATATAATAAAATACATACGCGTTAAAGTTTAGGGACAGGCCTGTTATTTCAGACCCGTCCCTAAACGTGCAGGGCAGCCGCCCAAAAGAGATCCCTCGCTTCGCCCTCTTACTGTCAATCTGAGCACGCTTACTGTCATCCCTGAACGCAACAAAGGATCTCGCTACGCTGCCACGCTTTAAAATCCCTCTAGAGAAGCCAGGGGCCGTGCAGCAATGCGTTCCGCCATTTCTCCCGCAAATCAGGGTAACGGGACGCCAGTTCTTCCACCAGATCGGCCATTTCCTGCCGCTTGGTGCGGCCGCTGATCGGGCAGGCGCTTTTAATCACCGGCCAGCCTTCACGCCGGGCCAGGGCGGAGATCGTTTTCTCCGGTATCTGGACCAGGGGCCTGATCTGGGTCAGCCCGGTCCGATCTAGAAAGGTAACCGGTTTAAATGTTTCCATTCTCCCGGTAAAAATCAGGTTCATCAGATAAGTCTGGATGGCATCGTCAAGGTGATGCCCGAGGGCCACCTTCCCGGCACCCAACCTTAAGGCGGCCTGGTGCAAGGCGCCGCGACGCAAATTAGCGCAGAGGGCGCAGGGATTCTTTTCCCGGCGCCGTTCAAACACGATCCGGTAGATGGGCGTTTTTTCAATATGGAGCGGCACCGCAAAGGTATCAGCAAGGCGGAGCAGCGCGCCGCGGTCTAGCGGCCGGCCCAGGTCGACATGCACGGCGATTAACTCAAAGCGGAAGGGCGCATGTTTTTGAAAGAGCTTCAGCATGTAAAGGAGGGCGCAACTGTCCTTCCCGCCCGAAAACCCGGCCACAACGGTATCACCCGCTTCGATCATGCCATTATGGTAAATCGTCTGTTTCACCCTGGTTAAAAACCACTTAGAGTCACTTTTACGCAGGGGAAGACCACCTCTCAAAACCGTTCTCAGCCAAAGCCAAGCCCGAATTTAATTTTTAATCAAGATTATAACAGTATTGCCCCTCCAGTTCCAGCGCCCGGTGCTTTGTATATAGTGTTTTCTTAAAATTATTTAAGATCAGGGTCACGGAGGCAATAGTTTTCTAATAATTTTATGTTAAAATTAAGTCGTAAAGGGGGCTTTGAGGATGGAGACAAAACAAAAACCGAGGAAGCAGAAGAGAAAAACCGGTTTTACCAGTATCGCAGTGCTGCTCCTGCTGCTGGCAGTGGTTGCTTTTGGCGCCGGTTACGGGGTAATGGTTTTTAACCTGGATGAAAAGGCGCTGCTCGCTTTCCGGGCATGGTTTGGTTCCGGCGATCCCGAAACTGTTTTACCGCCGCCGCAGGAGACCCGGGATCCTTCTGGCAATCAGGACGAACCTTCCGTACAACCGGAAGAGCCGGAAGAGCCGGAGCCCGGGACAGCAGGCCCGGACCCCAATCAAGAGACAGGCGAGGAGCCGGATCCGAATGGCGCTGCAGAGCCGGAAGTTCCGATTATCTACGTTGACCAGGTCTTGTTGATCCCCAGCTCCGGCGGAGGGGGCTTTGCCAGCTCGCAGGTTGTGGAACGCGGCACCTTATCCACCGGGGAAAAACAGATTGCCCTTACCTTTGATACCGGCTGGCTCTTTGAACAAACCATCCCCCTGCTCGATGACCTGGACCGGTATGATGTGACTGCGACGTTTTTCCCGAGGGCGCTCTGGGTCAAGGATCACCCGGAACTGGCACAGGAAATTGCCAGGCGGGGGCATACCCTGGGCAATCACTCGTTGACCCACCCCCATATGAAGGCCATGTCCGCCGATGAGATCAGGGCGGAGATCCGGGAATCCACCGCAATTATCCAGCAGATTACCGGAGTTAAGCCCTACCTTTTTCGCCCGCCTTACGGAGAATACAACAATACGGTTTTAGAAATCCTGGCCGAAGAGGGTTATCCCTATACGATCATGTGGTCAGTAGATACCCTGGACTGGGCTGCGGGAACAACCATGGCCGTGAATGGAAAGCAGGTCTTCATCGATACCGAATTTATCATCGACCGGGTCCTGAACAGCGCTTCGGCAAACGGGATCGTGTTGATGCATATCGGCGGTCCCAGCACGGTAGAAGCCTTGCCGCGCATCATCGAGGGGCTGCAGGATCAAGGCTACAACTTTGCCACTGTTGACGAGATGCTCCCCAGGCCTGAAGGGGGGCCGATCCACCACACGGTTAAAAAAGGGGAGACCCTCTACAGCATCGCCAGGCGTTACGGGGTCAGCATCGAGGAGATCATCGCCTATAACCAGTTAGATTAATAGTGAGGGTAGGGACGGTTCACGCCGTTCCTTTTTTACCGCCGGCTGAAGAGGAGCTCAAAGCGCGGGAGCCTGATCCGCAGTCCCGGAGCACGGTTCAGGATGGCGCCACCGGCAGTGATTACCTGCAGGCGCTGGACCCGCTCCGCAATTTTCTCCAGGTATAAGGAAAAACTGGCGGCCGCCTGCTCTGAAGCAAAATGCAAGCCTTCCATATTGATGACCAGGTGGAAACATCGGCGCGGCAAAAAGCTTTTCAGGGTCCGGTGCAGCTCGACAAGCGTTAACCTGCCGATGATCCCGCGCAACCGCAGGTGCAGGATCCCATTGTTCTCAGTTAAGGAGATTTTGAGCGGCAGTCCGGCTGGCGATTCCTCTTTGCCGTCCCGGCCTTTTAAAAGCCGGTAAAAAAGAGGGATCGGCTGAGGCTCAAGATTTTGCAGCATCCCCAGGTACCGGAGGTACCACCGGTTTTTATATTCAAAATGACGGGACAAGCCCAAGCCGATGACGCGGTAGAGGGCGGAGCCCCAGCCCGTTAAGGTTAAGTTTTGGAAAACATGGCGCAGGGAGTAAAACCGTTTAAAAGCCCTGATTGTCTCTTCCTGAAGCTGTTCCGGAGTCATCAAGGCCGGCTGGAAGACGGCGTGATGGCCGTCATATAACTCCCAATCCCTGGTCAACAGCCTGCCCTCTGCCTCCAATTTCTTAAAAAGCTGTGTCCCAGGCAGCGGGGTGAGGATCAGGAACTGCACGCTGTCCACCCGGGTTTGAAGCGCAAAATCAACGGTGTCCCGGATAGTCTGCACGGTATCAAAGTCACTGCCGAATACAAACATGCCGTGCACCCGGATGCCATGCTGGTGAAAACGGCGGATGCACAAACTGATATCCTCCACTGTTTGCTGCTTATTGTAATGCTCAAGGGTGTCCGGGTTTATGGACTCCAGGCCGATATAAACGATCTTGCAGCCCGCGCGCTGCAAAAGTTGCAGCAGCTCTTCATCCCGGGCCACCTCGGCCCGAACCTGCGCGCCCCACCCTTTCAACCCGATCTGGCGGTCAATCATACCGCGCAGCAGCTCCCGGCTGCGGGCGGGATGGGCGGTAAAATTATCGTCGCAAAAAAAGAGATGGCGGCCGCGGTAGGCGGTCAATTCCTGCAGAATCTTTTCGGTGCTGCGATAGCGGTAGCGGCGGCCGAACATGGGCGTCACGCTGCAGAAGATGCAATTGTAGGGACAGCCGCGCGAGGTCATCACGGGGATGCTGCGCAGCGGCTTTTGATTGTCAAAGAGAGTAAAATCGGGGGGCGGCACCTGGTCCAGTTCCACCGGGTCGGGGTCACAGGGATTATGGATGGCCGCCCCCTCATGACAGTATGAAACACCGGGAATATGATGGGGCGGTTCACCCTTTTCCAGGGCCTGCACCAGCGGTAGAAAGGTGCAGTCCGCTTCGCCGCGCACGACGTAGTCGGCATAAAGCAGCGCTTCGTCAGGCATATAGGTGGCATGGATGCCGCCCAAAACTACCGGAATGCGCCGTGCGCGGAGATAGCCGGCCATCCGGTAGGCTTCCCGGCTGGTCGCGGTCGTGGTGGAAATCCCGACCAGGTCGGCGTCCAGGATCCGGGACCATGGCAAGGAGCCGCTTGTTCCAACATAAAGGTTAACCGCGTAGCCGGCGGCTTTCAGTTGGACGCCAAGAATTGGCAACCCCAGCCTGGGCATGCGCACACTCTTATAAACGTGATCCGCTTTCGATTGGGGCTCGATCAGCACGATCTTCTTCATTGTGTATCCCTCCCTAACAGCTAACGTCCGGGTTAGTATTTAGCATGATACCGTAACCGGTTAATTATTCCACCCGGCTCTCGCCGCTTAAGGAGAGAAACAGAATCGGGGATATGACCGGAATAGCACACAGAAATTTAAAAAAAGGAATAAGCCTGCCAGGTAAAGCTTATTCCTTTTGTAATCCATAAATTGCCAGATTGCCGTTTACTTGATAAACCGGATGCAAAGGGGGTATGAATATTCTTCCCCGTTGTTGGCCTTGACCGTGGCAATAATGCAAAAGACCAGGTCAAAAACATAGATCAGCGGCATCAAGATGGCGCCGATGATGATGAATGTTAGCAGGAATGCCACAAAGAAGTAAATGGCAATGCTGATCTGGAAATTGAGGGCTTCTTTTGCCTGCTTTTCGACCCAGGGCGATTCATCCTTTTTAATCAGCCAGATGACAAGAGCACCAATAAATCCAGTAAAAATTCCCAGCAAATGAGCCAGCATCCCAAAAGTTTTCTCTTCCGGTTTTAAGGAAGTGGCGGGTACTTCACTCATGCTTGCTAACCTCCTCAGAATAATTTAAAACTAAGGATAGTCAACTGTAATAGCCCTCGGGGATCTCCCAGCCTTATACCCCCATAGATAATTCTACGAGGAGCGGAAAACTCCTTTTCCTTTCTGAAAAATATTTCACCCCGCTTAAATAACGGAAAAAAAACTCTTTTTTTACAACCGTAGCAGGTATTTGTTTTTAACGACACGAATACTTAATACGATAGAGTAAATGCGAATAATTGTTATAAGCCGTAACCATCCTATTCGGAGGAGGTGATAGTTGTGACGGAATATATCCCCCCCCAGCCACCTGAGCAGGCAGCACCACCCAGTCCGCCTCCCAATTACCTGGTCTTTGCGATCCTGGTTACTATTTTCTGCTGCCTTCCCTTCGGGATCGTAGCCATTGTCTTCGCCGCCCAGGTAAACTCCAAGGCAGCCGCCGGTGATTATGCAGGTGCCCTGGATGCCTCGAAAAAAGCGAAAACCTGGTGTTGGGTTGCCTTTATCCTGGGGCTTATTTGGTGCATCGGCTGGATTGTCGCCACGTTCATGGGGTTGTTGAGCAACATTTCTTTCTATGAAAGTTTCAGTTTTTAATCATCTTTCCCATTATAACAAGTCATGAAAAGGAAAAGGGGGTAAGGCTAATTCAGGCGGATTTGCAAACCCCCTTTATCATTTACATTCGCAGATGATTAGGCCTCTGTTTCCACCACGATTAGTCTTTTTAAAAACCACCATCCCCGGTAATCAACGGTCAACCGCTTGCTCTTCAGTTCATCCCTGACATAAAAAACCAGGCCGTCCTTTTCAATCATCGTATACCCATCCTTTGACTGCGGTTCTCCTGCTTTCACGGCAGTTGTCACTGTACAGCCAGCTCACCCGTACCGGTAAAGCCGGTCAATAGTATAGCTGCCCGGCTGCCGGGAAAGATATTGCTGCGCGCTGGGGGTAACCACTATTTGCACGCAGGTCACCTCCTCTTGAAACAATATTATGTTAACTACAATATTATGTAAACTATTAGATCGGGGAAACCTTTATCCTTCCAGCATTTCCAGGGCCACTGCCACGATGTGTTCGGCGCTGAAGCCCATCTTCTCCATGAGCAGCTCCCCCGGAGCCGAGGCGCCAAAACCATGAAGTCCGATTATCCGGCCCGCCGCACCGGTAAAGATCTCCCAGCCCATGGGCAGGGCCGCTTCCACAGCCAGCCTTTTCTCCACCTGTGGCGGCAGCACTGCCGCACGGTATGCCTCATCCTGTTCCCGGAAAAGTTCCCAGCAGGGCAGGCTGACCAGCCGCACGCTAAAACCCTTTTCCTGCAGCCGGCGCTGCGCTTCAAGAGCCGGCGCCACCTCCGAGCCGGTGGCCATAATGATTAGATCGAGTTTATGTCCCCCTTCCCGGCGCAGCACATAGCCGCCCCGCAAGGCGGCCGGCCCCGTCTCCTCGAGCTGCGGCAGCTCCTGGCGGGTCAGGATCAGGGCTGTCGGCCCGCCGGTACGCCGCAGTGCATGCAGCCACGCCGCCACCGTTTCCCGGCCGTCTGCCGGGCGGAAGACGTGCAGATTGGGTATGGAACGCAGGTTGGCAAGGTGCTCCACCGGCTGGTGGGTCGGGCCGTCCTCGCCCACGGCAATGCTGTCGTGAGTAAAAATATAGATCACCGGCAATGCCATTAACGCCGCCATCCGCACTGCCGGCTTCATATAGTCGCAAAATACCAGGAAGGTTGAGCCGAAGCAGCGAAAGCCGCCGTGCAGGGTAAGCCCCGCCAGGATGGCGGCCATGGCGTGTTCCCGCACCCCGAAATGAATATTGTTTCCGGCAGGATTGTCGGCCTGGAAATCGCCCGCCCCGTGGAGGTAAGTCATGGTCGAGCTGCTTAAGTCTGCGGAGCCGCCTATGAGGTTGGGCATCCGGGCGGCCACAACCTGCATCACCTGCCCCGATACCGAGCGGGTGGCCGCCGCCTTCTGGGGAACCTCCCAGAGGGCGGGATCATCGAACAGCGACGCGGGAGGCTTTCCGCTGTGCCAGGCTTCCCAGCGCCTGGCCAGGTCCGGGTATGCACGGCGGTACTCTGCAAAAACTGCTTCCCACTCCGCTTTAGCCCTGAGCCAGCCTTCCTGCAGCCGCGCAAAGTGCGAGCGAACCGCCTCGGGGACATAAAATGTGGGTTCCAGGGGCCAGCAGAGCTGTTCCTTGCTCAGGCGGAGCTCCTCCGCTCCGAGGGGGGCGCCGTGTACCACCGCGCGGCCCTGCTTATTGGGCGCCCCGAATCCGATTACCGTGCGCACCATGATCAGGCTTGGCCGCGCGCTGTCGCGGCGCGCCTCTTCGATGGCCCTTGCCACTGCTTCCAAATCGTTGCCGTCAGCCACCTTAAGTACCTGCCAGCCGTAAGCGGCAAAACGCTTGCCCACATCTTCCGTGAAAGCAATCTTCGTGCTGCCGTCAATAGAGATCCCGTTATCATCGTAGAGACAGATCAGCTTGCCCAACTTGAGATGGCCGGCCAGGGAGGCGGCCTCCGCGGCAATCCCCTCCATCAGGCAGCCGTCTCCGGCATAAACATATGTATAATGGTCCACAATCGGGTAACCGGGACGGTTAAATTCGGCGGCGAGGCGCCTTTCCCCGAGCGCCATCCCCACCGCGTTGGCAAAGCCCTGGCCCAACGGCCCGGTAGTGGTCTCAACCCCCGGGGTGCGGCCGTATTCGGGATGCCCCGGCGTTTTGCTGTCCCACTGCCGGAAATTCTTAAGATCATCCAGGGATAGATCATAGCCGGAGAGGTGGAGCAGCGCGTAAAGCAGCATGGAGCCGTGCCCGGCGGAGAGCACAAAGCGATCGCGATTTGGCCAAGCCGGATCTGCCGGGCAGTGTTTTAAAAAACGGGACCAGAGCACATAGGCCATGGCCGCTCCGCCCATGGGCAACCCGGGGTGCCCCGAATTGGCCTTCTCAATGGCATCGACAGCCAGAAAACGAATCGTATTCACCGCCAGTTGATCGATTGCAGACACTTTTAAAAGCTCGCTCCTTTCCGCAACTAGGGCTAAATCTAATGTTTCAATTTCATACATTCATTATAATCTACCCGGGGCATGGCGCCAGGTCCTAATCGGTTTTCTCTTTTAACCTTTGCAGCATGTCCCAGATTTTGGCGCGCTGGGCCTCTGTGGCCTGCCGGTCTAGCTGGAACTTTACCGTAAGGAAATCCCCCTCCACCGCTTCGGACGGCAGCATCTCCCGGGGAACCGGCACACTCACCCCGCTATCGCCGAACAAAAGGATCGCCTGCGTTCCTTCGAAACGGTCGATCACAACCCGCATCAATGCCCTGCCTCCTTATGACCGCTCCGTGTGAACGGTATAAGTATGCCCATCAGTGAGCAATCTGATAGTCCCATTTTGCGCCGTGCTATAGACAACCGCTCCCGCCTTTGCCAGATTGTCCAGGGTATCCGGGTGAGGCAGGCCGTACTGATTTTCTCCATAACAGATCACTGCCACAGCGGGGCTGACCGCATCCAGGAAAAGGGGATCCGTGCTGGTTTTACTGCCGTGATGGGCCACCTTTAAAATGGTGGTAGCCAGGTGGCGTTCCCGCTGCAGAATCTCCCGCTCGGCCAGGCTTTCGATATCGCCAGTAAAGAGAAAACTGATCTTCCCAAAAGAAAGGCGCGCCACCACGGAACAATTGTTTAAATCTGCCTCTGGATCCGGAGCAGCGGGATGCAGCAGCCGCAGCAAGGCGCCGCCCCCCAAATCCCTGGTCAGCCCTGATCGCGCCGCCGTAAAGGTTATTTTATTGGCCTCGATTAACGCCAGGTATTGTTCGAAGGTTTGAGTGGTGTGGGGAACAGCCGGATCGATTACTTCCCCCACGGAGAACGCCTCCAGAACTGCCGGCAGCCCCCCGATGTGGTCTTCATGGGGGTGAGTGGAGATGACCAGATCCAGACGCGTGATCCCTCCCCGTCTCAAATAGCCCGTTAAATCTGAAGCGGCATCGCGCGGCCCCCCGTCAATCAACACGCTCTTGCCCGGAGCTTGTATTAAAATTGCGTCTCCCTGGCCCACATCGATGAAGTGAACAGCCAGTTCACCCTCTGCAGGGGCAATGGCATGTTCACTACGCCAGTTCACCAGCCCGTACTGCTCCAGCAGCAAGAGCAGCAACAGCAGAATGATAAACAGTATTCCGGTCCCCCCGGCCAAGAACCGCCGCTTACGAGATGCCATTTTGCCGATCACAACCTTTTCATAAATATTGCCGCCCGGTCCCTACCATCCTCCAGGGGCACCGGCTGCTACTACTATCATATGGATCCGTTCCTGAAACCAGTGCCGCGGGACTATTAAAAAATTTACTTTGTTAAAGGTTCTCGCTGTCCCGGTAAGCTGATATTCGTTAGCAAGGCATAAAAACCCTTCCCCGGCGTTTTTACCCTGGATTTGCCGGCTCCTGCCAACTCCCTACCACGATTCTACCGCCATCAGAATCGAAAACGACCACGGCCAAAAGCTTGGCGCCCTGCTGAACGGCTAAGAACTCCTTTCTGAAAGACTGGCCAAGTGCGAAGAAATGATAACAAAAATATTAACTTACCGGCGAAACCTTTTATTTTAACATACAGAGAACATTGCGAGAAATAAGTAAAAACCCCGGAACCCTTGATTTGGTTGGGTTCCCGGGGCTTTTCATGGTGGGGACGAGAGGATTTGAACCTCCGACCTCTTGAATGTGAGTCAAGCGCTCTCCCCCTGAGCCACGTCCCCATATTATCGCCAGTCGTATCCGGTTACAGTAATACTATAAACAAATTCGGAGGTGATGTCAACATGCCGCGATCGCTCACTAAAATCTTACCAAGGGGCGATCGGCTCACTCGCGGCGAAATCTTAAGGAATGTCAACTAATTTCATTTGAATGCGTCCCGTATTTTTTTATATGGTGAATCTGGGAAATAGATTATAATATAAGAAAGGAATAGAAAAGCCGGCCATCAACAGGCTGGCCGGTATGCAACAGGGAACAGGCCCCATGGTATATTAAAACAGATCTTTTCTAGATACTTAGGCGATCCTGCTGATTTCGCTCCAATCCCTAACGAGGAGGTGTAGCAATGTCATCGCACCCGGAAAGCCGCTATGTTGCCGCCGCCGCCGTGCAAATGGCGCTTACCCCAACAAGAGAAGAAGAATATAATCTGAAAAAAAAGCTGGCGGCCGAAGGCATCCGTGCTACGGCTGTCGATTACGGCGGGGAATACGGCAGCGCTATTCAAAAAGTGGTGGAAAGGGCCGTAATCGCCGCCCGCCGGGAACGCGTGGTCCAGAACGAGTTTCACGCCGAGGGCAGCGTGGCCGGTGCCACGAGAGATGCCATGGCTCAGATTATGCCAAAGGCCATCGGTTCAAATATCGGCGGCAAGGTCGGCATCGCCAGCGACGGTAAACACATGGCCGTGGCCGCATTCTTTACCATCGGTTTACTCTACCTGGATGAAGTTGCGATCGGATTGGGCCATCGCGCCATCTAATTTCCATTGACAAGAGCGTTTTTATTTCATAAAATAAGGCTTGAAGTACGGTAGGGAAATTGTCTTGGGGCAGGACGGTAGTATGGAAGAGCGGGCGAATACTTAAAAGCATCCCGGTCGGGATGTTTTTTTATTTCCTCCTGTTTTCCATTCCCCAGCCACATCATTTCCTACCAACATTTTCTCACGAGGGGGAAGAGCGTTGTTGAAAAAGTATTCAGTAACGGTGTTGTTGCTAGTGTTGTTGGCCTTGTTGCCAGCCGGGTGCAGCCAGGGGACAGAGGCTCCCGGCGGCGACGAAACAGGCAACGGGGGAGCGAAAAGTTTTACCGTCGGCATCGTACAAATTGCGGAACACCCGGCCCTTGATGCATCCCGGGAGGGCTTCCTGGCAGGGCTGGCCGAGGCAGGTTACGTGGAAGGAGAAAATCTAACCGTTCAGTACCACAGTGCACAGGGTGATCAGTCGATTGCGCTGACCATCGCGCAGAACCTGGTCAACGATCAGGTGGACCTGATTTTGGGGATTGCCACTCCGGCCGCCCAGGCAGCGGCAACGGCCGCCGAAGGCAGCGGGATCCCGGTCCTCTTTACCGCCACAACCGATCCGGTAGCCGCTGAGCTGGTCAAAGATTGGGATGTTCCCGGAGTCAATGTAACAGGCACCTCCGATATGAACCCGGTTGAAGATCAGCTCGGGCTGATTCAGAAAATATTGCCCGGCGTAGAAGCCATCGGTGTGATTTATAATGCGGGAGAAGCCAATTCGGTGGTCCAAGTAGAGATCGTGAGAGCCAAAGTCAAACAAATGGGCTTGGCCCTGGAAGAAACCACGGTGTCCAACACTAGCGAGGTGTTGCAGGCTGCCCAGTCCCTGGCCGGAAAGGTGCAGGCAATTTACGTGCCCACTGACAATACTGCCGTGCAGGCTCTCGCTTCAATACTGCAGGTAGCCGAGGAGAACGGCATCCTGGTGGTAGCCGGAGAAGGCGACAGTGTCCACAGCGGCGCCGTGGCCACGGTCGGGATCAATTACTTTACCCTGGGCTTTGAAACCGGCAAAATGGCGGCGCAGATATTGGAGGGCGCGGATCCGGCGGCCATGCCGGTAGTAAAGGGGATGGACCTGGGGGTCTCCTATACTGTCAACCTTGCCGCCGCGGCCCGAATGGGAGTTGAAATCCCGGAGGATATCCTGGCGGAAGCGGAGATTGTCGAGGAATAGATGGCTTTGTTTAAGGGGGACACTTCATCAGCAAACGTCCCCCTTACCAGTATTAACAATAGGCAGGAGCGTCAGTCATGGGTTCAATTGTCATAACCGGAGTGATTTTGCAGGGTCTTCTTTACGGCTTAATGGTGCTCGGTGTATATATCTCGTTCCGGGTGCTCAATTTTCCCGATCTGACCGTGGACGGCAGTTTCACGCTCGGCGCCGGCACAGCGGCGATTTTAATTGCCAGCGGGGTAGATCCCATCCTGGCTACGTTAATTGCGCCGGTAGCCGGCTGGCTGGCCGGAATGGTCACCGGCGTCTTGCACAGCTATTTCGGGATTACGCCGCTGCTTGCCGGCATCTTGACCATGACCGGTCTCTACTCGGTCAACCTGCGGGTGATGGGGGTGCCCAATCTGCCGTTAATGCGCAAAGGAGTGCTATTTGATCTTTTACCCGCGCCCGGAGGGTCGCAGCAGGCAGCGCAGATCCTTTTCAGTATTTTTATTGTCTTGCTGATTATCTATATACTATACTGGTTCCTCAATACCGAGTACGGCCAGGCCCTGCGCGGCACCGGGGATAACGAAGCGATGATGCGCAGCGTGGGTGTGGACACCAACAGGATGAAGGTAATCGGGCTAGCGCTTTCCAACTCTCTGGTGGCCTTTTCCGGGTCCATGATTGCCCAGTACCAGCGCTTTGCCGATATCAGCATGGGCATCGGCATGATCATCGCCGGCCTCGCTTCGGTGATTATTGGCGAGGTGCTGCTAGGGGTCAAATCAATCCAGGGCAAACTTTGTGCTGTGGTAATTGGCTCCATCGTTTATCGATTTGTCATCGCCCTGGTCTTGGAAATCGATTTCATTCGCGTTACTGACTTAAAGCTGTTTACCGCCCTTCTGGTAATCATTGCTCTGATCTCACCCCGGCTGAAACAAGGCTATAATCGCCGCACAGCCATTAAAAAGGCCAATGAAGCTCAGGGGTAAGGGAGGGAAGACAAATGTTGGAAATCAGGCAGTTAAGCAAGACCTTTAATGCAGGCAGCGTCAATGAAAAGAAAGCGCTCGATCGGTTGTCGCTAACGGTTGAAGAAGGCGATTTTATTACCATTATCGGCAGCAACGGGGCCGGCAAATCAACTTTGCTCAATTGCATCAATGGTTGTTTGCCCATAGATAGCGGAGAAATCATCATGGATGGGAAACTGCTCAACCCAGTCCCCGAACATACCCGCGCCTTCAGCATTGCCCGCCTCTTTCAGGATCCGATGATGGGCACGGCCGGTTCGATGACCGTGGAGGAAAACATGGCCATGGCTTTAAAGCGAGGCAGGAAAAGGCGGCTTGCCGCAGGCATTACCAGGTGCGAACGCAGTTACTTTCGGGAACAGCTTGTCTTGCTGGGGCTGGGCCTGGAAGATCGCCTGCGCCTGCCCGTGCGCCTGCTTTCCGGGGGCCAGAGGCAGGCGCTCACGCTGTTGATGGCCACCATGGCCAGGCCGCGCCTGATGCTGCTTGATGAGCACACCTCCGCACTGGATCCAAAGACTGCCCTGGAGGTGATGCGGCTGACCAAGGTCCTGATTGAAGACGAGGGCATTACGACCCTGATGGTCACCCACAATCTGGAGCAGGCCTTGAACATCGGCAACAGGACCATTATGATGCACGAAGGAAGAATCATCCTCGATTTAAAGGGGAAGAGCCGCAGGGATACATCCGTAAGCGGCCTCCTGGAGATGTTCCATCGAACCAGTGGCGCAAATTTAGCTGTAGATCGGATGCTGCTGGCTTAACGCTGGCTACACTCCAAGATTAATTCACATTTTTAAGTAAAAACCTGCCTGAAGGCAGGTTTTTCCCATCTTTTTTAGGAATCTGCGTCTTCACAATACAAACGTTGGAATAATTGCCTCCGGCCTAACAGCTTAAAGAAGTATTGTCCCTCAATTTGCTTCATATTTAGCACTGCAGCAGCATAATAATTTATAGAATTTTCATACCCTTGATGGGAGGTGCGACGCTTGAGGCTTTTAACCCGTTTTTTTGTTAGTCTGGTCCAAAAGTATTTACCGGATCCGTACTTGTTTGCCGTGCTCCTTACTTTTCTTGTCTTTATCGGCGGAATCATCCTCACCGACAGCAGTCCTTTGGATATGGCGGTTCACTGGGGCAACGGATTCTGGGAGCTACTGACCTTCTCCATGCAGATGGTCCTGGTGCTGGTAACCGGCCACGCTTTGGCCAACAGCCCCCTGATCCAGAAGTTTTTAAAGTTTATCGCCAGGGCATCGAAAACCCCGGCCAGGGCAATTATCATCACAACCTTTGTGGCAGCAATTGCTAGCTGGATAAACTGGGGGTTTGGCCTGGTGGTTGGGGCCCTCCTGGGGCGGGAAATGGCCAAGGAAATTAAAGGACTTGATTACCGGCTGCTGATTGCCAGCGCCTACATGGGATTCCTGGTCTGGCATGGCGGCCTTTCCGGCTCAATCCCGCTGGCCCTGGCTACCGAAACTGACTGGTCTTATGAAATCACCGGCGGGATCATGGTCGGAGATACAATTTTCTCCACCCAGACCCTGGCGATCGCCATTGTATTAATCCTCACTTTGCCGATCCTGGCCCGGTTGATGATGCCTAAAGAAAACGAGGTTGTGGCGATCGATCCGGAGTTGCTCAAAGCATCGGAGGTCAAGCAAGAAAAGTTCATCCCCGCCACCCCGGCTGAAAAAGTGGAAAACAGTTGGATAATTTCTCTAATCCTTTTTGTGGGAGCCGTCATCTTCCTGGTTCACTATTTCTCTGGAGGCGGGACCCTTAACTTAAACATCGTCAACTTCATCTTCTTGTTTGCCGGCATCGCCCTGCACGGGACACCGCGGCGTTATATTATGGCCCTCTACAGCGCCGTAAAAAACGCTGGCGGGATCATCCTGCAGTTTCCCTTCTATGCCGGCATTATGGGCATGATGACCAGCTCCGGCCTGGCCGCCGTAATTACCAACTGGTTTGTCTCCTTCTCCACAGCCTATACCCTGCCATTTTTCTCATTTATCAGCGGCGGTATCATCAACATCTTTGTTCCTTCCGGCGGCGGGCAGTGGGCCGTGCAAGGCCCGATCATGCTGCCGGCTGCCCAGGCCCTGGGTGCCGATCTGGCTAAGACGGCAATGGGGATCGCCTGGGGAGACGCATGGACCAATATGATCCAACCGTTCTGGGCCTTGCCGGCTTTGGGGATTGCCGGGTTAAACGCGCGAGACATCATGGGCTACTGTATCATGGCCTTGCTCTTCAGCGGCATTATTATTTCCCTGGGGATGCTCCTGCTCTAGGGATTAGGCTTCACTTTCCGAATGTTAAAAGGGGCTGTCCTTAAAATCGGCAAGGACAGTCCCCTTTTTTTGTTAGTTTGGATTCATTTGATATGGATATGGTTGGAAGATTACTCTACCGTTTTCTTTTTCCATGCTTCAATTCTAGCCTAATTGCGTTTTTACCTTTGCCCATCTAAAAATGGAAGGAGCTATCCTTTTAGGACAGCCCCTTACTCTATGGTTCTATTTAAAGCCTTTCCCCTTCAGGGCGACAGATATAAAATAAATTGTTCCGCCCCAGAAGACCGCAATTCCAACTAACAGCATTACCCATGCGCCTGCTGACATACTATTCACCTCGTTAGATCGTATTCCCAATCAGACTAACTCAGCTCTGCTCCTCCACGAATTCATCGGCTTCCTTGGCGGTTTTTAACTTGCTGAAGATAAAAGCGACTATCGGCAGAAGAATCACCATGGCCCAGCCGACATTAAGCGCCCACTGGGGATAACCGCCATAGGGCTCCTTGATATCAATGATCAGGTTAAATACCAGGATGAAGATCAGAGCAGCAGGGGTCAGGTACTTGACACAGAAATCAAACCATTTACCAACCTTAATTTCAGAGAGCCCGTTGACGTGATCGCGGATCTTTTGCGGTCCGATTATCCAGCCGATCGCAATGCATTCTACCAGGCCGACCACGATCAGGCCATAACCGTTAACGAACTTGTCGACAATATCAAGCCAGTGCAGGCCGCCGTTGGTCACAAAAACGAGACCAATCAGGAAGCCCGGCAGGGAAACAATGGCCAACGCAGTACCACGCGAGAGGTTCCACTTGTCCATCACCGCGCCGACGCATCCCTCAACCAGGGAGAACTGTGAATCGATGGCCAGGGTGATTAACAGTAGGAAGAAAATCACGCCAAAGGCAGCCGCGCCAGGTAGAAGGTTGATCACCTGCGGGAAAACCATAAAGGCAAGCCCAATCCCGCCGCTGCCGGCCACATCGGCTACAGCCGCACCCTGTTGCGCGGCCATGTAACCAACCGTGCTGAAGATCGCCAGGCCGGCCAGGAAGGCAATTCCCGCATCGGCCAACGAAGCGATAAAAACGTTGTTGGAAAGCTCGGCATCGCGGGGCAGGTAGCTAGCGTAGGCAATGAGCACGCCCATCCCGAGACTTAAGGAAAAGAACACCTGGCTGTAAGCATCTCTCCAGACTGTCAAATCGGCTAAAGCGGCAAAATTGGGGCTCAGGTAGTAATCAAGGCCGGCCAGTGCTCCCTCGAGGGTAATACCGCGGATAGAGAGGATAATGAGCAGAATAACCGGTGCGATCGCTGTAAATACAACCACCTTGCCGAGCCCGGTAACACCGCTGCGGATAATGGCTATAACCATAATCCAGCCGATCACAAATGCAATCAATACCGGAACATTGAGACCGCCGAGGATATGCGGGCCTTCGGAAACTCTAAGGAAATTTAAGAAAAACCCGGTAGTGTCGTCTCCCCAGGCCAGAGTAAGCGCGTGCACCAGATAGTTAATCGCCCAGGCCAAAACCACGCCGTAATAGGTAATGATCACAAAGGAGGCGGCATTACCCCACCAGCCTACCATTTCCAGTTTTTTATTGGCGCGCCGGTAAGCAATCGGGGGTGCTCCCAGAAATTTATGACCGATTCCAAATTCCAACATCATCAAGGGAATACCTGCCGTTAATAGGGCAAAAATATAAGGAATTAAAAAAGCCCCTCCACCATTCTGAGCAACCATGTAGGGAAAACGCCAGGCGTTACCCAGACCAACCGCCGATCCCAGCACTGCGAAAACAAACGCGCCGCGCCAGGACCAGTTTTCTCTCTTCTTCAATGATTAGTCCCTCCTTGAAAATAAATATAATGTATTGATTTATGCTGCCCTACCGTCCTACAGCCCACCTCCTTAGTAGTCCACAGCATAAAAAATATTAAACAAATAGATTCTTTAAATGAGCCCAATTTCCTTCTTTTATGGCATAGATTTTTATAGATTTTTATGCTATTTCCAGAACGAAGCTATGGATCAAAAACGCCCGGGAAAAGTCCTCGGGCGGTGTGGTGGACGTGAGGGGACTCGAACCCCTGACCTCCTGAATGCGAACCAGGCGCTCTCCCAACTGAGCTACACGCCCATGCAAGAGCTATTATAGCAAATCGGCGGGCGCAAGGCAATACCAAGCGATCACTTGCTTTATAATCGTCCCGAAAAGGAGACACGGTTCAGCGGAGAACAATACTATACTTTGAAGAGGCACTATGAGCGGGAGAGCACTATTTTATGTAAAATAAAAGAATCCGGCGCCATTGCTGGTTGCCGAATCCTTTTTCCAGTCCAGGCGGACCAGTGGCAAGGCCGTTTTACGGCCGTTCTACACAGCAGGCAATGCCCTGACCGCCGCCGATGCAGAGAGTGGCCAGGCCGCGGTGGGCGCCACGCCTCTTCATTTCATAGAGCAGCGTCACCAGGATCCGGGCGCCGCTGGCGCCAATGGGGTGCCCGATGGCGATGGCGCCGCCGTTAACGTTGACAATGGCCGGATCCAGGTCCAGTTCACGCATTACATAAAGCGACTGCACGGCAAAGGCCTCATTTGCTTCAATCAGTTCTAAATCGGTCGTGCTCCATCCCGCGGCCGCCAGAGCCTTACGGGTGGCAGGAACCGGCCCGGTACCCATCACCGCCGGATCTACACCGGCCGAAGCATAACTCCGAATGAAAGCGAGCGGCTCAAGGTTCAGCTGCCGCGCCTTCTCTAAGCTCATCACCAGCACTGCCGTAGCATTGTCGTTTATCCCCGAGGCATTTCCGGCTGTAACCGTCCCATCCTTTTTAAACGCCGGGCGCAATGCGCTCAGGGCTTCCAGGGAGGTGCGACGCGGGTGTTCATCCACCGCAAAAACCTTCGGATCGCCCTTGCGCTGCGGAACCTTTACCGGAACAATCTCATCTTCAAAGCGGCCGCCCTCGATCGCCGCAAAAGCCTTTTCCTGGCTGGAGAGGGCAAAACGGTCCTGTTCCTCACGGGATATTCCGAAACGGGAAGCGATATTCTCCGCGGTAATACCCATATGGTAATTACCAAAAGCGCACCACAAACCGTCCCTGATCATCAGGTCAACGCATTGACCGTCTCCCATGCGCATGCCCCAACGCGCACCGCCAAGTAAATAGGGAGCTGCACTCATATTTTCCGTGCCGCCGGCAACCACAATTTCCGCATCTCCCGCCCTGATTGCTGCGGCCGCCATGGTTACGCTTTTTAGTCCGGACCCACAGACCTTGTTGATTGTTGTACAGGGGACAGTATCCGGTAAACCGGCCTGCAGGGCAGCCTGGCGGGCCACATTTTGCCCCAATCCCCCCTGGAGGACACAGCCCATGATCACCTCATCCACCGCTACCGGATCTAATGCGCTCTTTTCCAGCACCGCCCTGATCACGATGCTGCCCAGAGTCACGGCGGAGACATCCCGTAAAGAACCGCCGAAGGTCCCGACAGCCGTACGCACGGCACCGGCAATAACGACCTCTTTCATCGGTTTTTCCTCCTAAGCTTATTGATTATAAGATTATACTGCAGTCTCGTTCCCAAATATGCTTTGAGCTTATACTTCGACCTTTAATTAATACCATCCTTCTTCCAAACTGAACCAAGCTGTTTAGACAGCAAGGCGTATTTGCCGTCTTAAAAGAGATATTTCAGCGCTTGGTGAGCGCGGATCGGCAAAAAAACACCTTTAGCTGTCCCATATCAGCATTTTTAACTACAGCAGCATATTATTTAAGGAGGTGTTTAATGATCATGAATAATGAAAGCCGGCCGGCCAAACCGGTGCTGATCGGGGTTTTATTGAATCACAAAAAATTAATTCATACGGCCAATCCAAGTTTGATGCGCCTCAAAATGCTGGACCAGGCCAACGATCAAGCCAATACGGTCATCTTTCTTTTTTGCCTGGAAGACGTCCTCTACGACCGCGAGATGATCAGCGGCTACTATTATGATCGCGCCTCAGGGCGCTGGCGAAATAAGCTTTTTCCTTTGCCCGATGTATTATACTTCCGGGGCGCGGCTGCCGGCTACCCCAGAGCAAAATTTCAGCGGTTTGAAAAAATGACAGGCGAAAAAAATATCCGCAAAATTAACACCCTGGTAGCATTCAACAAGTGGGAACTGCATAAGGTTTTAAGCGCTAATGAAACCATTGCACCGCATCTGCCCGGGACCGTCCTTTATCAAGGCCAGCCCCATGTGATCCTGCAAATGCTGCAGCGATACGGCAAGGTTTATCTGAAAGCCTGCCTGGGGAGGCAGGGAAAGCAGGTCATGCAGGTGAGGCAGCTAACCAGGGACTATTTTGAATACCGCTACTATATAAATAAGCTATATGCTCACCGGGTCTCTTTCTACAGGTTGTTCCAGTTAATTGACCGTTTTTTCCAGGGGAAAAGTTTTATCGTGCAGCAACCGATCGACCTCATCGCATTGGGTGAGCAAAAAATAGACCTGCGGGCGGAGCTGCAGCGCAACAGCAAGGGTGAGCTGGAGATCGTGGCCATACCGGTGCGGGTCGGAAAGAAGAATGCACCGATCACCACCCACTCGGCCAGCTACTGTTTTGAAGAATTTTTCCTCAACCAGCTCGGCTACAGCACCGCGGAATTGCGATCGCTTAAAGAGCGCCTGCGAACGCTGCTGTTTGCCCTTTATGAAACCATTGAAAGCCACTACGGTCCCTTTGGCGAGATCGGCATTGATCTAGGGTTGGACAATGCAGGTAAAATCTGGTTTATTGAGGCAAACGCCCAGCCTGCCAAAGTATCGTTGATGGGAGCGTACGATCACCATGTCATTTCCAGGGCTTTTGCCAATCCGGTGGAATATGCCCTTTTTTTGGCGGGCTCCGGCCAGCCGCAAGGGATCCTGAACTTCAGTTAAGCCGGCTGGCTATTTATTCACTATAATTCTGTGATACTGATCTACGCGTTTATCACCCTTGGGAAACTGCGGTCTGGTATTAACTTCTAAAATCCAGGGGCGGCCTTCCTGATCCAGGGCAAAATCAACTCCCAGCTCGCGCAGGCCGCTATATTTCTTATTCAGGGCGGCGGCGGCTCGTTCGCCCAGGTAGATCAACTTATCGGTCAGCTTCACGACCTTTCTTCTTTTCAAACCGGCTCGTGCCAATCCTTCTTTGAAATTTACAAGGGTTCCACCGCTGTGCAGGTTGGTCACAATCTTGCCCGGGGCGGCGATCTTGACCAAAAGCCCGGTTACTTCCCACTTGTTGAATGGTTTTTGAATATGAACGCGTAGATCGATCGGGGATGATTTTACGCGCAGCAGTTTAATACCCTGCTGGACAATACTTTTTTTGACCTGCATAACCCCGGCCAGATATGCTCTAACAGCGTCAAAGGTCATGTTATCCTGGATATGGGTCTTGTAATGAACCCGGTAACGACCATCCTTGTTGAGCTGGACGGCGACCACCCTTTCTCCACCCCGGCCTTTGTCCGGCTTAACATAAACCAGGGTATGATCCTTTAACATTCTCTCCAGGTTTTCCGGGCTATAAAATACTGTTTCCGGGAGATATGGAACGAGCTCCGGATCCTGTAATAAGGCTGACAGTTTCGCCATCTTGCTTCGGACAACCTGATATGGAGCCAATCAGAAATCCTCCTTCACTAAATTTATAATTACGGCGATGCCGCTCCTGTTTGCGGTCCATACCGCCAGCAGAATAGAACCTGCTGTTACAATCTTATACTATGCTTGATAGATCAATCTCTTTACACCTAATATATGTCCAAAGGCACACTTTGCGACTGATCAGCATGCCATTTTTTCCATTATTTGCGGCCGGCAAAATCGCGGGCGTTCACGGTTGGGACATTGCGGGGTGAGCGCGGGGATAGGAGTGGGGAGCCACAAAAAAAAGTGGCTTCAAAGGGGGGATGCATCAGCCTTGCCTTAAGCTGGCCTTCAAGCTGGCCGGTCAAGGGCTCTCGGCGCTGATGTAAAAGCTTTGAAGCCACAGTTTAGCAAAATCGGTTCAAGGATTAATTAATTAATTCTGCGCTACCTTAAATTCCTTACATCACTAAATCGAGCACAAAATTAAAAACCATATCTTCGTATTTTTGTATTTTCGGGACAATCACTTCTTCCGGTTTATCCGCCAGTTCGGGATGCTTTTCCTTGTATTCTTCCCAGCTTGTATAATACTTGGAACGCAAAGGAAATCCTCCTCCCTAATAATTGCCGTTTAGACTGACATATTCGAGAACAGCGATGCTATTTCTGGCGAGCAGTCCATCCGCATCGACGGTCAACAGGTTCTTATCAAAATCAAAGATATACCTGCCCCCGGGGGCGAGGATCTCGAGCAGCTCTTTGGCCTTGTCGATACATTGTTCCTTGGTCCCAGTCTGCAGCAGCGTGGCCGGGTAAAAGCCGCTCAATACATGCTTGTGCCCGAGCTTCTGCTTAATGGTCTTTGGATCGCCATATTCAAAGCGCATTATTGTATTTTCAGGCAGATCCAGGAGGTAGTCGAGGAATCGCGTCCAGTCCTGTTCCACGAAAAGGCTCACGCATTGACCGTGCTCGTGCAATGCCTCCACCAGTTTTTTAAAACTAGGCCAGTAGAATTTCTCAAAATCCTTTTCCCGCATGTAGGGGGCCATGTGCAGGGGGATAAAGGTCTGGCCGTCAACCAGATCGGGAACCGGTGGCAGCCCTTTTTTAATCAGCAGCGGGGTCACCGCTTCGCAGGCGGCGATGACCTTCTCCGGCCTTCTCCGGATATCGCTGGAAATGCCCCGGAAACCCCGTAGAAAGTCGGCTAAAAAATCATACGGCGCTTCGGTCATCGCCGAAGACTGGCCGGCCGGGATAGTCGAATATCCATACTTGGCGGTCATTTTTGCTTTCATCTGGACCAGGGTGTTGGTTTCATCCTGGTAGGCGCGCATCGCCTTGGCAAAAACCAGAGCCCTTTGCGCAGGCGGCGCGTCAAGTTCAGGATATAAGCGGGGCAAGATGGTCTCAAGAAGGCAGTCGTAAGGAGATGCGATAAAGGCATCGTAGTCGTCCGCAGACATGCCTTCAACATCAGGGTGCTGCATAAAGCCGCTGGAGCTCATCACGATCGGTCTCGAGCCCAAGATCTGGTAGAAAGAGGGAAAGCGGGGCGCCCTGATCGGAAACAAATCCGATGGAAAATCACGGCAAATCCGATCGTAAACCGCTTCGATATTTTCCGTGTCCCACAGGGACCTCTTCACATCATAACCGGCGTATTCAATCGCAAACTCCAAGGTTAAGGCGGCATTAAAGGGCACCCTTTTCGGAATTTTCCCGGTCTTTACATCCCGAAAAAGTTGGGTTTTTTCCGCGGTCAGTTTGGCTGCATCGGCCATTTACCTCACCCACTCCTGGCATATTTTTACTCCTTCCGCCGCGTTCACCGTATAGGCATCGGCGCCGACGCGCTCGCAGGCTTCCCTCGTCACCGGGTTGCCGCCAATGATCACCTTCACCTGATCCCGGAGCCCGGCTGCTTTCAACGCCTCTACGGTTTCCTTCATCGAATCTATGGCCAGGGTCAAAACGCCGCTCATGCCCACAATATCAGGCTCCAACTCCCTCGTTTTCTCAACAAAAGCGGCGGCCGGCTGATCGATGCCCAGGTCGTAAACCTCAAACCCGGCCGCTTCGGCCATGTTTTTGAAGATGTTCTTGCCAATATCGTGCAAATCGCCGGCTACCGTCCCCAGCAGAATCGTGCCCACTTTGGCGCTGCTGGCGGAGCCCAGAACAGGCTTTAGAATCTCGAAAGCGCTGGTCATCAATTCGGCGGCAAAGATCAGATCGCCCACAAAGTATTCCTTTTTCTCAAAAAGGTCGCCTACCGCGGCCATGCCGCTCTGGCAGGCCTCGATCGCCTTTTGCGCCTCTTCCGGCGTAGGATTGGCGGCGACGAAATTATTCAACAGCTCCAGCACCTTTTCTTCGTCAAGCTCGGCCACTGCTGCTTTAAGAGCATTGAAGTCAAGCATTATCCTTAAACTCCTTTGCTGAGGTATTGATTAATTTCGTTTTGGACCAATTTGATTCTTTCGGTAAGCATTTAAAAATTTCCTGCAATGGCGGTCTCGCCCGAGCAAGGCTTCGGTAGCCATTAACGCGGTCATGATTTTTCTGTCCAGGGGATCCATGATCGCTGAATCCATGCCCGCGCTGACGGCAATGGTTAAAAAGTTTTGATTGATTACCTGGCGTAAAGGCATACCGAAAGAAATATTGCTTAGTCCTGAAGTTATTTTAATCGAAGGATATAACTCTTTTACCACTTTTAAGGTTTCCAGGAACTTCATCATGGACTGGTTGTCGGCGGATAAAGCCATCACCATCGGATCAATATGCACTCTCTCGGGAGAGATGTTAAATTTTTCCGCTTTGTCCATGATTCTCTTCGTGATCTCCACTCTGGTCGCCACATCGGAGGGGATCCCATTATTGTCGCAGGTTAAGGCAATCACCTGCCACTCGGTACCCTCGATTAGGGGGAAAATGTAATAGCACTTGTTGTTCTCTTCTGAAACCGAATTGATGATCCCGGGAACTTTGGCATAACCGTATACCTTTTCGATTGTTTTGACATTCGGGCTGTCGATGCAGAGGGGCTTGTCTACAGCTTCCTGAACCAGCTCCATTAGCCAGGTCAGGGTCTCCGCTTCTTTTTCCGGTGCCGTGCCGGCGCAAACATCGATATAGTCGGCGCCCGCTTCCGCCTGCCGCACCGCCAGATCACGGATATAGTCTTCATCCCTTGCTTCAATCGCCTTTTTCACGCCGGGGATAGTCCCGTTAATTTTCTCGCCAATAATGATCATTGCCAGTCATCCTTTACCCAATAATTAATGAGCTTTAACCCATTCCCTGTTGGCCTCTTCCGCGGAGGTGAAATGATCAAAAGAATTCCAGCATTTCCGTTAGCGGAAAGCGTCCCGCAGTGTAACCCTGCAGGGTCCAGATCATATCAACAGCCCCGGTGCTGACATCATCGATGGCGGTCGTTCCGGTCGTAATCGAACAGCCGGGATGAACGGCAATATTGATCCGGCCGTTGCTTGCTTCCTTTATTTCTTCAACAAAAGGCAGAATAATATCTACATGGTGATGGTGTGTAGCAGGAAAAGGATGGGCAAAGGTAAGCTCGATTACTTCGCCGGGCTCAGTCCCGGGCTCGGCGGTCTTTTGGGCACATCCAACCAGACTCAGTATCATTCCCAGCATGACTACAATGGCCCGTAGCCGATTGTCTCACCTCCCCCTGAAGCTTCTCTCCCCTTTGACACTATTGATCAAAACAAGTAAAATACCGGCAAAAAAGGAAGCTTGATTTTAAAATAAAAACGATTCTAAAACTTTATCTTTAACATAAACCATCTAAATCTATTTGTCAAATTAAAATGAACGATAGCATTAATCAGGTTTTCTGATAAATAATCGGCCTGGCGCATTGTTTAAAAACATTAATGTTGATACTCGATTAATCATAAGTTGAAATTAAATTGGCGTTTAGTGTAACCTAAAAGCGCAACGGCATCATTCTTGAAAGGAGGGCCGGTTGTGGAGATACATCAGCTTGAATACGTGGTTGCCGTAGCCAAGCATAAAAGTTTTACCCAGGCCGCCAGGGCGATCAACTCTTCGCAGTCATCTCTTTCTCAGCAAATCAACAAGCTGGAGAAGGAGTTGGGGATAAAAATTTTTGAGAGAACAACCCGGAGGGTAAATATCACCCCTGCAGGGGCCGAATTTATAAACCATGCTTTACGGATTCTTTCCGAAGTAAACCAGGCCCAGCGCACGGTCCAGGAATATCTCTCCACCAACCGCGGCCACATCAAAATAGGGCTGATTCCGGTTTCCAGCCACTATGGACTAACCGTACAGATCGCGGAATTCCAAAAAAACTATCCCCGCATTAAGCTGGATTTTATCGAATATGAATGCGAGAATCTGCAAAAAATGCTCCTTGACGGAAAAATTGACATCGGATTTTTCAGCGAAACCGAACCTGACCCCAGGATCAGGATGATCCGGCTATTAAACGATAAGCTCATCCTTGTCACCAACAATCTTCACCCCCTGGCCACGCAAGGGTCGGTTTCCCTTGCCGATTTGGCCAATGAAAAATTTATCATCCCCAGCCCCGAGTCGGGACTTTATGTTAACTTCTTGCAAGCCTGCCGCAATGCCGGATTCGAACCGAAAATTCTCTACCAGTGCACCCAGGTAGAGACAATCCTCGATTTTGTATGCCATGGCCTGGGTGTAACCCTCTTATCTACGGCAGTGGCCTCCCGCTATATGCACTACGATATTTCCATGGTCTCGATTGTACCAACGATTCGGCGCAGAATTAGTCTGGCTGTGCTCAAGGAAAATAAAATGTCACCGGCCTTAAACGTCTTTATTAAATTCTTTCAAAACAGAAAAAGACCTTAAAATTAAGCAACGCCAGCCTTTTCCTGCCGCGCAGATGCTCAGCTCTCCCCAGCCCAGCCCGCGATCGCAGGCCAGGTATGCTCGTTCACATCCTGCGCAGCATATGACAGCCGCCGGTAGCCCAGCGGCACCTTTGCTTCCACAGATCTTTAAAGGTATTGGGGATTTGAATGTAGGCCACCGCCTCCGGGGCAAACCAGATTTCGTACGCCGCCCGGTGCAGCTTCCAGGTAATATCGATATCTTCGGTAGCCGTGCATACAGAGAAACCGCCGGCCTTTTGCAGGGCCAAGCGGTTATAAGCGGTGGCGCAACCCGAAACGGTAAAGAGGCGGCCGTAGCTGGCCGCGTTTAATCAAACCAATAATCGAAGCAAATTCGGCTGCCTGCAGATGACCCCAAAAACCGGTGCGGCGCAAGGGGACCGGGTTGGCGGTTACCGCCCCGAGGCGGGGATGGCTTAAAAAGGGGAGCACCAGCTTGCGTAAGGCTTCCCTGGCCAAAATGGTGTCCACATCGATAATCACCACAATTCCGGTCGTTACGGCCAACTCCAGAAGCACAAGGCGCTATCCGCGGCTGAAATATTCGTAAAATCAAGAAAGGCCTCACTCCAGGTTAAAAGAGAGGCATCGCGGGGAAGGCTTTTTAAGCGGCGCCTGTTACGGCTAAAATAGCAACGGCGGTTATGCATTGACCAGGCAAAAACCCCTAATCCCAGCAAGATTGCCCAGGCAATGATTAAAACAGACACGGGCCCGCTGTTACTCAATTCCGGCCATGGGGAAGATACAATGATACCGAAACGGAGCAACAGCCATGCAATCGTCGAAGCTGCGACTTGTAGAAAGAATGCCAGGATCACGATCCAGGCCAGGGCGGTGGCCATGCTTAAAAACAACGATAATCACATCGTTAGACCTCCCGCTCAATATCAAATTGGAGTCAATAAATACGCCCTTTAATCTATATGCAATGCAATGTCTGGATAATTACTCTTTTTCATCGGGATAGACGGCCATGCCTCCGCCAGCGGGGCGCCAGCAGAAGGATGAAAATGGTGCCGCTCTCAATCCCCTCTCCCCCCTTTCAGGGGAAAGGGGCAGGGTGAGGGGGTAAATCCGGCATACCGTGTTTTCAGGATAACAAGTGATCTGAAATGGGATTTCCCTTCCGAAAAAGCAGTTGAAAACAACCGGCCATCCGGAATATAATACTCGAAGGGTACGGCGGGAAGTGAGATTAAAGATCCACCTTGGCCTGCACCAGGTCCTTCCATTCGCTTCTAGAGCCGCACTGGAAGACAAGCAAATATACAGATTAGGGGCCTGTCGATGAAATTAATGGTGTTAATTTTACTCGGTATCGGCCACCTGGTTGTCGATATTCACCAGGGTGCGGTACCGGTCTTGATGCTTTACCTGCGCGATGCCTTCGCTTTAAGCTACGCGGAGGTGGGTTTAATTACCCTGGTATCCAATTTAAGCTCCTCGGTGGTCCAACCCCTGTTTGGACTTTCCAGCGACAGGATAAACATCCCCTGGTTGATGACTCTGGGACTGGCAATGACCACGATCGGGATGGCGCTGACGGGGATTGCGCCGCATTACTACCTGGTTCTGGCGGTGATCTTTATCAGCGGCCTGGGCGTGGCGGCTTACCATCCGGAAGGCTCCAAGATGGCGCACTTTGCCGCCGGCAGCAAGAAAAGCAGCGGCATGTCCATCTTTTCTTTCGGGGGCAACCTGGGCAACGGTTTGGGGCCGGTGCTGGGCGCCGTTTTTTTCGGCACATGGGGTCTAACCGGTTCCCTGGCTTTTCTGGTCCCGGGATTAATCACAGCGGTGGCCTTTTATTTTCTGCAGCCGAAAATCATGTCTGCGACCAGCGAGGCCAGGGAGTTATGGCGCCGGCAGAAAGAATCCAGCCAAAACGGCGGGAGGGGCAAGCACACCTGGTCCTGGGGCTTGCCGGCGCTGGTTGTGCTGGTAATTTTTCGTTCGTGGATTCAATTCGGCATCGTGACCTATCTGCCCTTCTACTATACCGATTACATGGGCGGCGATACCAGGGTTGCGGCGATGCTGATTTCGGTTTTTTTAATCTCCGGGGCAGCGGGCACCTTGCTCGGCGGGCCGTTCGCCGACCGGTTCGGCACCAAGAAACATCTCTGCCTCTCCATGCTCTTGATGCTGCCGCTCTTGTACCTGCTTCTCAATGCTATCGGCATGGAGGTAATTGTGATCGTGGCGCTGGCCGGGATGGTGCTGATCTCCACCTTCAGCCCGACCGTGACGATGGGACAGCAGTACCTGCCGCATAATATCGGTTTAGCTTCCGGGCTATTAATCGGTTTCGGCATCGGCATCGGCGGGCTCGGGGTGCCGCTGCTCGGCACTATCGCCGACAGCTACGGCGTAGAGGTAGTCCTGAAAGTGGTGGCTTTCCTGCCTGTTGCCGGCCTGGCCTTCTCCCTGTTATTGCCCAAGCCGCCGGGAGTTGAAGAAGCCCCCGCGGCAACCCCACAACGATAGGAAGGGGGGCCAAATCACTTTAGGGATAGCCTCCGCTTTTCATCACACCGGCAGGCCCGGGTTATTGGCAAAAAATCTTAATGGCGTCGCGAAAGAATTCAGCGCACCCCTCAGCGATGGCATCATAATACTTTCTGAAGCGGGGATCATCCACATAAGTCTGCACCAGGCCAAGATGCGCTTCCTTCGAATAGTGGTTCCAGAAGTACCCCAGCCACTCCTTGTGCAAAGCACACACCTTTTGGGCCAGTTCACTGGATGGGTCGCCCTGTTCAAAAGCGATTTTCAAGGACTCGTTTATTTCACTGGTCAATCTTTGCAAGTTCTCGTATTGTTCAGCAGTCATGCTCATGATCCTGGCATTGGCGGCATCCACGGTACCATCGCCATATTTCTCACGGACTTCCCTGCCATACTGTATTTCATTTTCATCAATCAGCTTCCGCTTGAAACCTTCAAACTTCTCTTTGTCGTTCATCGCGATCTCCCCTTTCGCTGCGGCGATAGTTTTTTCCACAGTGCTAATCAACAGCTCGATCTGTTCTTTTCTTGCCTTTAGGGCCGCCAGGTGACCTTGCAGCGCCGCCAGGCCATTGTAATCTTTCGACCAGACAATTTTTTTGATTTCATCTAGCGGCACACCGAGTTCCCGGTAAAATAAAATCTGCTGGAGCAGGTCTACTTCTTTTTGGCCATACACACGGTAGCCGTTGCTGCTGATCCGTCTTGGAGACAATAGTCCGATTTCATCGTAATAACGCAGGGTCCGGGGGCTTACTCCAGCCAGTTTCGCCAGCTTGTTAACGCTATATTCCATATTATCCCTTCCCATCACCACACCATTTTTCAATATTGCTGGCCATTAAGCGATTACTTAATCAGTATAAACCTTCACGTTGCGTAAATGTCAAGGGCAAGAATCAATTTTTCAATTTAATTAGGTATTGACCTAGATAAATTCCCATGCCATAATTTAATTAGGCAACTACATAATTAGATTATGGGAGGGCAATACATGGATAAGACAAAAGTATTAAAAGCCATCGCCGACGAAACCCGTTTGAAAATGCTAACGCTTTTACTGCGGCATAACTATTGTGTCCGGGCACTGGCAAATGAGCTTGAACTGGCAGAGGCCACCATTTCCCAGCATCTAAAAGTGCTGCGTGAAGCAGGCCTGCTCGCCGGTGAAAAGCGCGGCCACTTCATGCATTATGATGTGGAGCGCTCTCTATTGCATGAACTGGCTGGAGAGATCGAGGCCCTTGCAAGCATTGAACGCGAAATTTGCAGGCCGGAGAAACGGGACGATTGTCCTGCCGCTGACTCGAAAGACTGCAAAAAGAAAGGTCAATGCAGTGACACGGTCATAGAATTTTGCCATGGTCCGAAGCTGCACCAGGACAGGCCGCAAGGAGATTGCAACCGCCAGGAACCTTAAAAGACACCTTTGCGCGTAGCGGTTATGCGGCTCAAAATTTTGCGGAACGTAAATTCTCTCAAATTATCTACAAATTTAAATTTGGGTATTGATTTTTAACCTAGAATGGTTTATGATATTATAAAACTGAATACTTTTTCATCGGTCAAAACGATATGGACGAAAGCCATATTTGTGGAGTGAGTTCATCTAAGTCCTTTTGGATATGATGGGTTCATGTGAGATCAGGCTATCAGGGTGGATAGCCATGGTATTTCCATGGCTATCTATTTTTGTATCTGAATTGAAGCTGATCTTATTTAAGAGCTCCAAAAGGAAGGAGGTGACTCACTAGATGAAAAAGGTGATCTTCCCCATCATCTTTGCAGTTGCACTTCCCCTTATTCTTATGAAAACAGTAAACCCAAACATGGAACCGGCCGGTATTGTTATTGCTGTCATCATCGGTTTAGGGATCGGAGCTGGTATCAATGCGCTTGTCTTCAGGAAAAAGAAGGAGGAAACAGAGACTGAAGCCAAGTAAATGTTTGGCTTTTTATCATTTATTTAATCATATGCACCCCTCTTCGGCTACGCCGCAGGAGGGGTTTTTTCAAGCTGCCCGTAGAGTTGAAAACTTCCTGCTCCAGCTTAGCCTGTGCCGGGAAGTGCCAAATACTCAGCGCGGCTTTTGCGTCAAAGTCAAATCTAACAACTTGGGCAATAGAAGAATTAAAGGATTTTACTGAGAAAGTCCCTGGTCCGCGGATGGCGCGGCTCGTTAAACAGCCGCTCCGGGCTGTTTTCCTCCACAATGCGGCCTTCATCGATAAAGATAACCCGGTCGGCTACTTCCCGGGCAAAGCCCATCTCGTGCGTAACAACCACCATGGTCATCCCTTCAAGGGCCAGTTGCCGCATGACATTAAGCACTTCCTTGATCATCTCCGGGTCAAGGGCAGAGGTCGGCTCGTCAAAGAGCATTACCTTCGGCTGCATGGCCAGTGCCCGCGCGATGGCCACGCGCTGCTGCTGCCCTCCGGAAAGCCGGCGCGGGTATTCGTAGATCTTGTCGGCCAGGCCGACCTTGATTAAAAGCTGTTTAGCAAGCTCTTCGGCGGCGGCGCGCTCCTCTTTCTTCACCTTGAGCGGGGCCAGGGTGACATTTTCCAGGGCGTTCATATGGGGAAAGAGATTGAAATGCTGAAAAACCATTCCCACCTGCTGTCGCACCCGGTTGATATCCACCGACGGGTCCGTAATCGCTATGTCGTCAATAAAAACCTGGCCCTTTTGGGGCAGCTCCAGCAGGTTAATACAGCGCAGCAGTGTGCTCTTTCCTGAACCGCTCGCCCCGATGATCACCACCACCTCGCCCTTCTTAACCTCCAGATTGATGCCCTTGAGCACTTCCAGCTTGCCGAAGCTCTTGCAGAGATCAATTACTTTAATCATTGATCTGCCACCTCCGCTCCAAATAGCCCATGAATTTGGACAGCGAAAAAGTCATAATAAAATAGATGACTGCCACAGCAGTAAAGACATGAAAGACATTATAGGTGGCACCGCTGATGCGCTGGCCGGTTCTGGTCAGCTCGATCACGCCGATCACGCTCAGCAGCGAAGAATCCTTTATGAGCATGATAAACTCATTGACCAGCGGTGGAATAATCCGGCGAAAGGCCTGCGGCAGGATGATATAGCGCATGGCCTGCATGTAGGTCATTCCCAGGGAGCGTGCCGACTCCATCTGCCCTTTGTCAATGGATTGGATTCCGGCCCGGACGATTTCGGCCACGTAGGCACCGCTGTTGATGGAAAGAGCGATGGCCGCAGCGGTAAATGGCGGCAGAATGACACCGATTTGCGGGAGTCCAAAATAAATATATAATAGCTGGACCATGAGCGGCGTCCCCCTGATAGCCTCCACGTAGACGCCGGCGATCGAGCGCAGGATCACGCTGCCCGAGATGCGCATTAACCCGAATATGGAGCCGATGATCAGACCGAAACAGACGGCCACGGCAGATATTCTTACGGTGACCGATGCCCCCTGCAGAAAAGCACCGAGATTGTTCCATACTATATCCATGATTTATCACCCCTCGATTAGAAATAATGCGGCTAGCAGCTAGCCGCATTATTTCTAATGATCTCACAGATCTCCATTCTCTTAATGCTTAACCGCCAATTTCTTCCTCGAACCATTTTTCAATGAGACGATCATAAGTGCCGTCTTCTTTCAGCTCCCGGAGAGCATCGTTGATCTGCTCCAGAAGCTCTTCATTCTCCTTGGCTACGGCAATCCCATAGTGTTCCTCCTCGAAATTGCCGGATACAATTTTCAGGCTGTCATCGTTGCGAGAATAGCGCTCGGCCACGGGGATGTCGATCACGATGGCGTCTACCCGCCCATTCTGCAACTCCATGAAGACGTGGGTGACCTTCTGGAGGCGGACAATCTGCTCCTCGGGAACGCCCATCTCGGTTACGATAATATCCCCGGTAGTGCTCAACTGCACGGCAACACGCTTGTCCAGCAAATCGGCCTCGCTGCGGATAGCGGTGTTGTCCTTGGGCACAACAATGGCCTGGCCGGCGATATAATAAGGATCGCTGAAATTAACCTCCTCCAGGCGCTCTTCGGTGATCGTCATCGCCGCCACGGCGATATCGATGCGCCCACTGGCCACTGCAGCCACCAGGCCTTCAAACTCCATGTCCTGAATCTCTAGTTTCATGCCGAGCTTATCTGCAATGGTGCTGGCCAGGTCCACATCAAAGCCGACAATCTGGTTGTTTTCGTCGACAAACTCGAAGGGTGCAAACTCGGCGTTCGTGCCCATGGTCAGCACTCCCCCCGCCTTGCCCCCGCCGCAGCCGGCCGCCAGCAGCCCGGCGATGAGCAAGAGGCAGATCAAAATCGGTCTTTTCATTGTCACAACTCCCCCTAGAATGAAAACTTAGGCAATTAATTCTCGAGAGATTATATCACAATTGATAAACAGCGACAAATATTAATATCGATAAACCCTCAAGAAGATGCATGCCGCGTCAAATAATAGGCGCAGAAAGGCACAAAACGGCCGTCATCAAATACATGGAGGCTGCATCTTCTGAGCCGTTCCAGGTCAAGATTGCCGGCGTCCTGGAAAGCCATGGCCGTTACCGTGAAGCTATGGGAGCGGATGCGCTGGAGGAAGCTGTTGAAGGAATCGAAACCGCTCTCTACTGCATCATCATTTCCGGCCTCCCCGGTTTGCGGCCTTTGCCATTTCAGGGCGACAAACGCACGATTCTGCTCTGCCGTCGTCGTCTTACTGCGGCAACTGTTGTCCATTCTATGCAGGGGGCTGAGTGTCTTGTCGGGCATGACAATGTAGCTGCCGTGGAAGCCGCAGAGCGGGTGGTCGCAGCGCGACGGCAGGAGTGAATCCCAGGGCACAAGGGTCCCGGCTTGCTCTTCAATGGCGGCAAGCAGCTCATCCAGTGTAAAGCGTCGTTCATCCGCTGGCAGCGCCGGATACCGCCCGAAATAGCTGACGGGTTGGAAATGGACGCCGCGTACAACCGGTGACTGCGAGACCGCAAAGCGGAGGATATTGCCGATATCCTGCGTGTTGATGCCCGGCACGATGGTGGGGACGAGGGTCACCCCAAGGTTATGGCGAGCGCAGTTGTCAATGGCCTGCTTCTTGATCTGCAGCAGCTCCCTCCCGCGCAGCGCGCGGTAAATGCTGTCGTGCGTGCCGTCAAACTGCATGAACACAAAGGAAAGGCCGGCCTCCGCAAGATCCCGGACGTATTGGCTATCCTCGCCGAGCCGTATGCCGTTCGTATTCAGTTGCACATACTGGCAGCCCGCCTCTTTCGCAGCGGCAATGATCTGCGGCAGATCGCCGCGGACAGTAGGCTCCCCGCCGCTGAGCTGCACCAGCGTCTCGCCCGGCACCGCCAGGGCCTGCAGGCGCTTGCGAATCACATCAAAAGGGATATCCTCTCCGCCGCCGCCTTCGGCGAAGCAAAAAGAGCAGCGCAAGTTGCACCGCTTCGTCACCTCCAGCAGGACGCAGCAGGTACCCTGCCGGTGCTCGGCACATAAGCCGCAGCCATGGGGGCAGTTTTCATTTTCACCGGCCGCAACGGGGGGGAGCCCCCCTCGCCATGCTTCCATATCGCGCCGCCCGCGCCAGATGACTGCGGAAAAGTCGCCGTGCTCCGGGCACGTTTTTTCAAGGTAAACCGCTTTGCCATAGGCTTTATGCACCGCCGGAATCCTTTTCAGGCAGACGGGGCAAACGCTGTAGGTATGTCTGATTATTTCTCCCATGATCATCCTCCGGCAGCTGCTCCAGGCCCTTGCAAGCCGCCCGGAGCATTATTTGCAATTCCTACATGCTACATGCGTCCCTCGTCCATCATGCCGAAGCATTCGGTAAAGAAGACAACGCCGTCAAGATTGTATTTCTTTAAGGTTTCATCCAATGCTTCATCCATGATGGCCGCGAGAAGCTGCGACTCGCAGGCGGCCCTGGCATTGATAATGACGGGCAGATCGGCGCAGGGCTGGCCGAGCCGGCTGTCGAACTGCAGGTCATAATCGACGCCCAAGAGCGAGATCTTGCAGGCTGTGCCGTCTGTTCCTTCGCCATAGATTTTCAGGTGCGGCACGTTTCGCCGCTTCTCTTTCAGCTTTGCCCGGATCGATGCGGTCAAATCACCAAGAAAAGCGTTGCCGTCAAAAGTGCCGCAGCAAATTCTCACGTAAAGCTGGCGGTTGTACCAGCTCAGTTTCTGCTCGGCGGCGACAAAATCGGGGCCACCGTACCCGATATCTACGGTTTTCAGCCGCGTGCCTTTGACCATGATATAGTCCGCGAGCGGACCGATATTCGTCCTGTTTTTTGCGGAGATGGCAAAGACCGCCGCGTCGGGACAAAAATCATTCAGGAATTTTATATAAGTCTCGATTTCGGCATCGGCCAGGAGATCAATTTTATTCAACACCACAACATCCGCTTCCTGAAGCTGCGCCCTAAACAGATAGTTCATTTCCCCGGGGAGATTAATGTCGGCCTGCTCCGGCATGATGGTGCGCAGCCGCTCCGGGTCGGCGATCACGGTAAACGGTGCGAGCTCAAACTCGCCGGGATATTCCCTGTCCAGCTTGTGGTAAACATGTTCGAGGGCGCCGACGCCGCAGCCCGGAATGTCAGACATAACCAGATCATTGTGCTCATAGTCCAGGAGGCGTCTCAGCCTGTCCACCAGGTTTTCCGTCTGGTAACAGATGCACTGGCCGGTCAATTCCGTGACCTGGCAGCCGCAAAATTGCGAATATTTGGCGTCAACCAGGTTTTTCGCCCCCAGATCATTGACAATCACGCTTGCTTTGCCGCGGTTGGTGTTGATGTGGTCCGCCAGGGCAAGCATGGTGGTCGTTTTGCCCGCTCCCAAAAATCCGCTGACAACCATAAATTTTTTCAATTGCACCATGCTCCTTTGTAAAATCGCTAACTGCATTGCATGCAGCAACAGGCAGCAGTGTTATCCTTTCCAATCATTACCTTTGGCCTGATCGCTGTTCTGACTCGGCGGAGGAATCGTTGAATATAAAGTGCAATCCGAAGCACATTGTCCATATTGTGCTTTATAATTGCCCCCAATAAACGGCTGGCATACGTACAGCCGCTAGTGTTGATGGAATAGTAGTTCCACTTGCCGACACGGCGGCTCTTAACAATGCCGGAATTGCATAGGATTTTCATATGATGGGAGAGTGTGGGCTGACTGATTTTAAGCTCCTTCAACAAGATACATGCACATTGCTCGCCGTCACAGAGCAACTGAAGGATACGGACTCGATTTTCGTCGGTAAAGGCACGGAACACGCGGATGTATTCGTTTAACATGTATACACCTTCTTGAACAGATAAAAAAGATATAACATATATATCGAAAAATTTCAATTCGAAAATCAAAATCTTTGAGATACCTGGTACGAAATCCATAATACTCGGATGTCATCTCTAAATATTCATTAATTATTAAATAGATCTTTGATCATTTGAAAGAAACAAAGAAAAACGGCTACAAGAAATTCTTGCAGCCGGACGCTCGTCTATTTACAGAAAAAGGTTATACAGCCGTAAAGATCAGCGATGTCGCAGATCATACGAATGAAAAATATCTTTACCACATTATTTATAAAAGAAGCTAGCTCCAGGGCCTGGCTGTGGCAAGCCAATTGTTTTTTTGCCAGTAATCCCTGTCGGTCATGTTCCAGGTGTTTGATTGCTGCATTTTGCGCATCATGTTGAATATTAATAAAGGGCCGTCCCTCGGCGGTATACTCGGGGTGCTCCGCAAAGTCGGGGTAGGCCGGGTAGCTCTTGCCAAGCTGCGGGTCATATTCAAGGTAAACGGGAAAGCAGCGGCCTCCTGCCTGGAATACCTTGTAGAGTTGCTTTTGTTTAGGTTCCATTAGTCCCCACCATCCAGCGGGCGGCAAGGCGCTCCCGCCGCCCGCATTCTCAAATCCATAATCGTAGCCCTAGGCGCGCCGCTGCGCCTTTCTCAGCCGCGTCGCTGCGGATATAGCCGGATACGGAGATGTCCGTGGCGCTGTCCGTCAGCGTGCGGAAGGGCAGCGCCCAGCGAGCGGTGCAAGTCCGGTCGCCGGTGGAGCCCTGCTCTATGGTTACTTCCAGCACCGGGTCGTCGCCCGTAATCCCCGTGCCCGTCCAGCCGGTTAAGATATAGCCTGTTCTGGACGGATTGATCAGCGTGAAATTTTGATCCTCAATAGTATAAGTTGTGGGATAGGTTGTGGTAAATTCGCCGCCATTCAGTTCATAAGTAATCTTGTATTGGATCGGCTCCCAGACAGGGAAAAGCCAGAGTTCGCTCAAGAACAGATGTTCTGTGCCCGGATCGCGCCTTTGGTTTTCAGACGTTTTCCATGTTTTGAACTCGTAATGCTCGGGAGCGCTGAAGCCGGTAGCACCAAAGGGCAAAATTTCCCCTTTGGTGCCGCGAATCTGCGATTGAACGAAGGGTTCGCTCGGCTGATTCTCAAATTCAAAATAAATAATCGACTCCAACCACAAGTGGGCGCCGATTTTGTTTCCCGTTTCCCCTTTTAGTGCCAGTTTATTTGAAAGCATAGATATGACATTTAAAAATAAAACAAAGGGACTGCCATAAAAGGGCAGCCCCCTGTTTTACCCATTTTTGATGCGGTTTTATTTATCATTTTTCACACATTAGACTTATTCAGCGCTCTCTAACTTGAGCAAGGTTTCTTCTATGCTCGGTACAAAAAAGATACTGTTTCCATTATTGCTTTCATATATAAAGTCCTTAAGAGGCTTACTTGTGTATTTTGAATAATCTCCGACAATGGCAAGTTTTAAAAGCAAAAGCTTGCCAAAACGGCAAGCTTATTGGATAATCGCCACTACCGTGCGCAACGCCAGCATTATATATGGTGGAGGCGGCGGGAATCGAACCCGCGTCC
>LSQX01050150.1_pt1 | contig 45259 bp, 37 predicted proteins | sample 654561 | NCBI WGS metagenome assembly LSQX01 (sample SAMN04489861, study PRJNA283612) | anaerobic digester metagenome | isolation source: 4 biogas reactors fed with cattle manure at either 37C or 55C with and... | place: Denmark: Kongens Lyngby | collected 2014 | reverse complement strand
AAAAAATACCCTCGGTGCGATTCGAACGCACAACCTACTGCTCCGCAAGCAGTTGCTCTGTCCATTAAGCTACGAGGGCATCGTTCAGGATTTAAATTCTATTCTATAAGCCCCGGCCGGTCAAGAGGAACCAAGGCGGTATAAGAGAAATATTAATTGAAATGACGCACACTTGCCAATCGACCTGTTGGGGACTATAATGGCCCTGATTCAAAAACAGGAAGTTAGTTATGCCCACTTATACCTATCAATGTGAAAATTGCGGTGTGCGCTTCGATCAGTTTCAAAAGTTTACTGATGACCCACTGCTAATCTGCCCGGAGTGCAGTGAACCAGCTTTGCGAAAAGTTTACCAGCCCGTGGGGATTGTCTTTAAGGGCAAGGGTTTTTATGCAACGGACAACCGTTCGCCCTCTGGCCAAACCTATCACAGTGACAAAGAAGATCCTGGCAAAAAAGATTCGCAAGGCAAGCCAGAGCCTAAAGCGGAAGCAAAGGCTGAAAAATCTGAACCATCTAAATCGTAAAGTCAAATAAAACCAACTTCAAGAGGTTGCGCACCACAGACGCAACCTTTTTATTTTAATTGAATTTCCCCGTCCATTGTATAAAAAACCTGCAGAATCAACCTTTATTGTGTCTGGATGACATAGAATAATCGATGACCGCATTAAACCATGTTTGCGCTATAATCTAATTAATATAATCATCAATTAATGGGCTAAATCCTATGAAACAACTCTTACAGCATATGAAAACTGGCCAGGCAGAGGTGGTAGAGGTGCCTGCACCAACCCCCGGGGAAAAAATGGCGCTGATCCGAACAGCAAATTCCCTGGTTTCGGCTGGCACCGAGCGCATGCTGGTCTCCTTTGCCAAGCAGGGCTTGCTGGGAAAAGCGCGCTCTCGGCCCGATTTGGTGCGCGAGGTGCTCAATAAAGCCCGTCGTGAGGGGTTGTTCACCACCGTCGAGGCGGCGTTAAATAAGCTGGACCAGCCCGTTGCGCTGGGTTATTCCTCATCTGGCACGGTTATCAAAACAGGGCCGGAACTGACGGGCTTTCAGGTTGGTGACCGGGTGGCATGTGCTGGCGGCGGATATGCGGTTCATGCAGAATACGCCGTCATTCCACAAAACCTGATGGTTCCCCTCCCAGAGGGGGTTGATTTTGAACAGGCTGCCTTTGCGACCATTGGGGCGATTGCCTTGCAGGGCTTTCGCACCTCTGAGGTTGGGGTTGGTGCCCGGGTTGGGGTGATTGGACTGGGTTTGCTGGGCATGTTGACCACTGGGATTGCCCGGGCAGCTGGCTGCCAGGTGTTAGGCATTGATCTTGACCCGGCACGGGTGGACCTGGCGCTCCAGATGGGTGCCAATAAAACCGTCCTTCGTGAATATGCCCTGGAAGCCGCACAATCCTTTACCCAGGGGGATGGTTTAGACGCGATTTTAATCTGCGCTGATACGTCTAATAGCGATCCATTGGCCCTGGCCGGTGAAATTGCCCGCGATCGAGCTAAAGTGGTGGTGGTGGGCGCTGTGGGAATGGAAGTTCCCCGCAAACCGTATTACGAAAAAGAATTGGAGCTGGTTGTGTCCCGTTCCTATGGGCCTGGCCGCTATAATCCAGCTTATGAAGAAAAAGCGTATGACTACCCGATTGGTTACGTTCGTTGGACGGAAAATCGTAATATCGCTGCCTTCCTGATGCTCCTGGCGGAGGGCAAGCTGGATATCTCGCCGCTTATCAGCCACCGGGTGCCGATTGAAGAGGGTGCCCGCGCGTACGAAATTATCACTGGCGATCAGCCCTACCTGGGGGTGCTTCTCACTTACGACGAACACGAATTGCCCAAAGAACGACGTATCCCCAATACTGCGGCGCCCTTTGTTCGAGTCAAACCCGGGGAGATTCTCGCTTTGGGTGTGTTGGGCGCTGGGAATTACGCACTTTCCACCTTTTTGCCAGCCGTTAAGAAAGTGGGCGGAATTGCTCCGGTGGGCATTGTTTCGGCTTCAGGCGTTAGCGCGCATCACGGTGCCCGCCGATTTGGGTTCGGCTATGCTGCCAGCGAGGCAGAATCCTTGCTTGAAGACCCGGCGATTAATTTAGTGGCCATTCTAACTCGTCACCATCTTCACAGTCAGCAAATTCAGAGTTCCTTTCAAGCTGGAAAACATGTGTATTGTGAGAAACCTCTGGCGATAAACCTGGAACAACTACAACAGGTGGAAGAATTGCTGCAAGGCGAAGATCAACCCCTGTTGACCCTCGGGTTCAACCGTCGTTTTGCGCCCCTGGCACGGCACCTGAAGGCTTTTGTCGATCAGCGCCATGAACCTCTGTACATGCACTACCGGGTGAACGCTAACTTGCTTCCTAAAGGACACTGGTTGCTCGACCCGGAGGTTGGCGGAGGGCGGATTATCGGTGAAGGTTGCCATTTTATTGATTTCCTAACTTTCCTGGTGGGCGAAAACCCGGTAGAGGTGATGACGCGGGGCTTACCGGATGGCGGCCAATACAGTGAAGACAACGTGGTCATGACCTTCCGATTTCCCGATCAGTCTTTAGGGCTCGTGTCTTACCTGGCAAATGGCGATAAATCCTATCCGAAAGAATACCTGGAGGTGTTCTTTGGCGGTCGGGTGGCAGCCCTGCACGATTGGCGGCTGCTGGAAACCGTGGCGAAAGGGCGCCGGAAAGTCAGGCGTCACTGGTTGCGGCAGGACAAAGGCCATAAAAATGCCTGGAGCGCCTTCCTGGCTGCTGTTCAGGGACAGGGAGACCCCCCTATCCCCTACGAGCAGTTGCTGGGCGTGACGCGCGCCAGCTTTGCCGCCCTGGAATCCTTGCGCAGCGGTGAGCCTGTCCGGATTAATCCACAATGACTCGGCTGGACAGGTAGATTTCCTGTATAACTACTGGGCGTGTACTTGGTGAAAATTTCTAATTGAAATAGTTAGCCACAATGGCTGTTGATGATAAGCATGGATTTTAAACTGATCAAAGCTCTGCGCGAGCTGGGTTTCGCTAAAACTTGTTTTTACGCCCTTTATAAAACTGGGCTATTCAGCGGTTATTCCCGCTGGGCGACGCCCAACTGCAGAAAATATGCAGCACAATCACCGGGTTTAGCGCCTTTAACGCACTTTCCACAGGTCAGCCGGCAGGCAACGGAAAGCGCCGTAATTGCAGCTGATGAGATTATTCGCGGAAACCTGCGTTTGTTTGGCGGTGAACCGGTTCCTTTTGATCTGAAATCCGGTGCATCCAGAGAACATTGGACAGTGTTAGAAAAGAAGGCGCCTGAAGGGGACATCAAGCTGACTTGGGAACCTGCGCGCTTTGGTTGGGCGATCACCCTGGCCAGGGCGTATGCTTTCAGTAACAACCCGGTTTATGCGCAGGCCTTTTGGGATAAGACGCGCCTCTTTTTTGAGGCACATCCGCCCTATTTTGGGCGCCAATGGCAATCGGCTCAGGAAGTCGCCATCCGGTTGATGGCGCTGGTATTTTGTGACCGGGTACTGACAGGCGCGCCGTCCTCAACCCTTGACAATCGCCAGGCTTTATGGGCGGCGGTGGCAGAGCATGCCGCGCGCATCCCACCGACGCTTGTGTATGCCCGCGCGCAGAACAATAATCACCTGCTGAGTGAAGCTGCTGGGTTGTACACCGCCGGGGTCTATCTACCGGAGCATCCCCGGGCTGAAAAATGGCGTCAATTGGGTTGGCACTGGCTCAATTGGGGGTTTCAAAACCAAATCTCAGAATTTGGAACTTACATTCAGCACAGCACGAATTATCATCGGTTGATGTTACAAATTGCACTGTTTGTCGACCACCTCCGGCGTACCTCTGCTGATGCCGAGTGGCCGCCAGCAACTTTGGAGCGGTTGGGTGCTGCCACGCGCTGGCTGTGGGCACTGACCGACCCCGAGACCGGCCAGGTGCCGAACCTCGGTGCCAATGATGGCGCTTATCTATTTCCCCTGTCTGCTCAACCCTGGGAGGATTTCCGTCCGGTTTTGGAGGCGGCTGCACGAGCCTTTTTGAAAACCTCCATTTATGACAACCCCGAGCTGGAAGAAATGGGAGACTGGTTTGACATTGCCCGCCCTGCACCATTTGGGCAAAAGCAACCCCAGGTGCCCGATATGTTGCGGGTTGTTTCCAGCAAGGGTCGGGGTTTTCTTAGGGCAGCACAATTTACAGATCGCCCTTCACATGCTGACCAGTTACATGTAGACCTGTGGTGGGATGGTGTAAACATTGCCATGGATCCGGGCACCTACAGTTATAATGCACCGGCGCCCTGGGAGAATGTATTACAAAGCAGCCAGGTGCATAACACCCTGACAATCGATGGGCAGGACCAAATGACCCTGACCGGGCGTTTTCTGTGGTTGGATTGGGCACAGGCGACTGTTTTGGGGCGTGAACTGGGTGAAGATGACCAATTTAATGGGGTGTCTGCTGTTCATGATGGTTACCAGAAGCTGGGGGCGTACCACCAGCGAAGATTAAACGGGCTAGAAAATGGCTGGGAGGTGGTCGATACCATCCTGAAGCGCGACGAGCGGGATGAAAAAGCGCATGAAGTCCGTCTGACCTGGTTAATGCCCGATTGGGGTTGGGCGGCTGAAGCAGAGGATACACTGTATATCACCGGTCCAAAATTCTCATACCGGCTAAAAATCACTGGAGCGGACCAGATCAACCTGGTTCGGGGAGGAGAAACCCTCTTAGGAAGCATTCACGCCAGACCTTCTTGGGGGTGGTATTCGCCGACCTATGCTGTAAAAGTGCCCGCGCTGATGTTAATTGCTGTTTGGGTTGGCAGGCTTCCTGTAACGTTTATCAGCAATTGGCAAATTTCTGATTAAAAAGAACCCGGTCAATCCCGTTAACAATTTCGAGTAAAATGTTTACGATATGCATATATTGTTAATCCATCAGGCTTTTGTCGCGCTGGACGAGGCTGGCGGAACGCGGCACCATGAATTGGCACGATTTCTCGCTCAGCGCGGCCATCAGGTAACCATTATCGCCAGTCCGGTAAGTTACCTGACCGGTGCTGATACCGGGCGCCGATCCAGCAAAGATATAGATGACCTGGGTGTGACCATCCTCCGCAGCTGTACATTTTCGGCGCTGCACCGGTCTTTTGTTTGGCGAGTTTTTAGTTTCCTCAGTTTTATGGTTTCTTCGTTGATCAAAGGCCTTTTTGTTCACAAGGTGGACCTGGTGTGGGGGACGACGCCGCCCTTATTTCAAGCGCCAACCGCCTGGTTGCTGGCTCGTTTGAAAGGCGTCCCTTTTTTGTTAGAGGTTCGGGATCTGTGGCCTGCTTTTGCTGTGGCAGTTGGCGTACTGAAAAATAAAGGCCTGATCCGCCTTTCGGAAGGGCTGGAGCGTTTTCTTTACCGGCATGCCGACCAGGTGGTGGTCAATTCACCGGGATTCATCCAACATGTAGAGGAGCGCGGTGCAAGGCAGGTTGTCCTGGTTCCCAATGGCGCCGACCCTGCCATGTTTGATCCCTTAGCAGATGGAAGCCAATTTCGCAAAAAAAATGGCTTGGAAGACTGCTTTGTGGTTTTATACGCCGGCGCGCATGGAATGTCAAATGATCTTGATGTGGTCTTGGATGCGGCTGAGGTCTTGAGGGGTGAGGCTTCCATTCGTCTTGTATTGGTGGGGTCGGGTAAGGAAAAACCCCGGCTGCTTGCAGAAGCTGCACGACGGAGGTTGGAAAACCTGCTATTCCTTCCACCCGCGGCAAAAAATGAAATGCCGGCAATCCTGGCCGGCGCAGATGCCTGTCTGGCCATCTTGAAGCCAATTGCGTTGTATAAGACGACCTATCCCAACAAGGTCTTCGATTATATGGCGGCAGGCCGCCCGGTGATCCTGGCCATTGACGGGGTCATCCGTCAGGTGGTAGAGGAAGCTCAGGCTGGCTGGTTTGTTCCTCCTGGAGACCCCTATGCCCTGGCAGAGACCATTTTGCAAGTGGCAAATAACCCCGATGAAGGCCGATCTAAGGGTTTAAATGGTCGAAAATTGATTGAAACGCGCTTTTCACGCGATGAATTTGCTGATAAGTTCGCCTTTATTCTTAGTGAGATTAGGAAGTAAAAAAATGGCTGAAAAAATTTTGGTTGTCGATGATGAAATCTCCCTGCAGGAGACTCTGACCTACAACTTGGAAAAACAAGGTTATGAAGTGGAAACAACCGGCAACGGTATTGAGGCGCTCGAGATGGCACGCACACTTAAACCTGATCTGATCATCCTGGATGTGATGCTACCAGGTTTAGATGGGTTTGAGGTCTGCCGGATTCTACGCAGTGAAATGTCGACACCCGTGTTAATGTTAACGGCCAGGGATGATGAAATTGATCGTGTGGTGGGCCTGGAGGTTGGTGCGGATGATTACCTGGCCAAACCCTTCAGCATGCGCGAGCTGATTGCTCGAGTAAAAGCCTTGCTGCGGCGCATTCGACTGGACCGTGAGGAGGCCACGTATGCGGAAGCTTCGAAACCCCAGGCGAAGATCATGAATTTTGACAATCTCTGTATCGATATGTCCCGTCGTGAAATCAAAGTAAATGATCAGGTGGTGCCGTTTAAACCCAAAGAATATGAGCTGCTGACCTTTTTTGCCCAGCATGTCGGACGTGTACTCTCGCGTGAGAGTATCCTGGAGCAAGTGTGGGGCTGGGATTTCATCGGCGATAGCCGGACTGTTGATGTGCACGTGCGCTGGATCAGAGAGAAAATTGAAGTGGATGCCAGCAACCCGCAGCGCGTCGTTACGGTGCGGGGCGCAGGTTACCGATTTGAAGGATGATTGATGAGGTTTTCCATCGCTTGGCGCAGAACGGTTCCGTTTTTACTCTTGGCGGTTCTCGCAGTGACGGTTTATGCGCTAATCAGTCTAAACGCATTTCGCAGCGCACAAGAAGCACAGTGGCAAACGCACTATACACAGTTAACCCGACTGATCGCTGAAGAGGCTGACCAGTGGGTTGGTGACCCGGATGAAGCTGAAAACCTGAATCAAATTGCGGCACGTTACCGCAGCTCCCTGGGGGTTGCGATCACCTTCTTTGATTCGGCGGGAGCGAACCTGGGGGGGAGCCCAACGGATTTTTACCACGCACCCAATGTGGACGTGTTTAACACCGCATGTAACGAGGATGGGTTTTCTTTTTCGGATGCCCAGGGGATGACGATCATCGCACCGATTGATCGTCAGGGAGACTGCGCTAAAGGATTTGTTCAAATTAAGGTGCCCGCCGCAGCTTACCGGGTTGGTTTCAGCCAACTCTGGTATTTCTGGTTGTTGATCACTTTGACCGTGCTCTTGGTCGGCTTGCTTATGTCGGTGGTCCTGCATGATTATTCAATTAAGACCATCGAAAAACTGACCATTGCCGCCCAGCAGATACGCCAGGGAAATTTTCATCGCCTGGGATTTGTGGAGCCTGAGCAAGAATTGCGCGAGCTGAACCAGGCTTTCAGAGACATGGCTGAACATCTGGGGGAGCAGTTTAACGTTCTGACCAGTGAACATAGCAAGCTTTCAGCAGTGCTCGACCAGATGGCGGATGGTGTGTTGATTGCGGATTTTGAAGGACGGGTGCAATTACTGAATCCGGCTGCCGAACGATTGTTTGGCATTGAAAAGGAAGCCGGTTTGGGGCGTTCTGTGGTGGAAGTTTTGCGGTACCATCAACTGATAGACCTCTGGACTGCAGCAAAGGAAGGTCAGCGGCAAACCACTATGCTGGAATTTGGCTCGCAGCACCTGTTTCTGCAAGCCACCGGGATGCCGCTGAAAATAACTGGAAAAGATAGCATCCTGATCCTTTTTCAGGACTTAACCCAGTTGCGACGTTTGGAAACCGTGCGGCGCGATTTTATCAGCAATGTTTCTCATGAACTGAGAACCCCTCTGGCCAGCCTGAAAGCGCTCAGCGAGACCTTACAAGAAGGCGCCTTGGAAGATCCGCCAGCTGCCAGACGCTTTCTCCTCCGTATGGAAACTGAAATAGATAACCTCACCCAGCTTGTCAACGAGATTTTAGACCTTTCACGGATTGAATCGGGGAAGGTGCTGCTTTCTTTTCAACGTATACAACCCTGTGATCTGCTGGGACCCGCTTACGAGCGCATGGAACTACAAGTTGCCCGAGCCGGGTTGGAATTGGTCTTAAATTGTCGGGCAGACTTGCCGGCTGTTTTTGCAGACCCTGATCGCATTACCCAGGTGGTGATCAACCTGATCCACAATGCTACTAAGGCTACGCCGCCCGGAGGCAGAATTACACTATCTGCCTATCAGGATCGGGAACTTATTGTTTTCTTTGTGAAGGATACTGGCGTTGGCATTCCAAAAGGCGACCTGGCCCGTATTTTCGAACGTTTCTTCAAATCGGACCGAGCACGCTCTGGCGGCGGAACTGGTCTGGGGCTATCCATTGCGCGGCACATGGTTGAATCGCACGGCGGGTCGATTTGGGCGGAGAGCGAAGCGGAAATGGGAAGCACGTTATATTTTTCTTTACCGATTGCCTGACAATGGATGGCTTTTCCCCACAAGAAACACCTGCTCTAACCTCTGATCTACGGCTTATTTTATTGGGCAGAATTTGTCGCTTGTTCTTGAATTGGGTGGTTCAGTTGTTTTCCGCGTTCCCTTAGCGACTTATGTGCGGTAAAATCGTCTGGTAGAACAAATGATTTAAGAAGGATAAGATGACCATCGACATCCAAAAGATTCGTGCTGATTTCCCGATTTTGCACACGCTGGTGAATGGAAAACCCCTCGTATACCTGGATAACGCGGCAACCACTCAAAAGCCACAAATAGTTATTGATACGATTGTAGATTATTACTCCCGCTATAATAGCAATATTCATCGCGGTACACATCACCTCTCAAACCTGGCTACCGAAGCGCATGAAGCTGCTCGTAAAACCGTGCAGCGTTATATCAACGCGGAACACACCCATGAAATCATTTTCACTCGGGGAACGACGGAATCGATCAACCTGGTGGCTTACGCTTTCGGCGAGGCGTTCATTAACCCTGGCGATGAAATAATTTTCACAATGATGGAACATCATTCAAACTTCGTTCCCTGGCAAATGATGTGCGAACGCCGCGGCGTGAAATATCATGTTGTTCCTTTTGATACGCAGGGTGATCTACGTCTGGATATCTTTGAAAACCTGCTTAATGAGCGCACGCGCCTTGTGGCCTTTAACCATGTATCAAACGCTCTGGGTACGATCAACCCCGCCCAAAGGATCATTCAAATGGCGCATGCTGCTGGTGCGGTTGTTCTACTTGATGCAGCCCAGGCAGTACAGCACGTTGACCATGATGTCAGGGCACTTGATGCTGATTTTTATGTCTTTTCCGGGCATAAGATCTACGGACCAACTGGCATTGGGATCCTTTACGGTAAAGAAGCCCTGTTGGATGCCATCCCGCCTTACCAGGGCGGGGGTGAGATGATCGAGCAGGTGACCGTGGAAAAGACCACCTATAACAAACTGCCGTTTAAATTTGAAGCCGGTACACCCAACATCGTTGGAGCAATTGGTCTGGCGGCTGCAATTGATTATTTGGATGCCCTGAATTTTGATGAGGTCATGGCTCACGAAGATGCTGTTTTAGCTTACGGTCATAAAAAACTGCTGGAAATTGAGGGGCTAAAAATCTATGGAAATGCTAAACGGCATACCAGTATCATCCCTTTTAATATTGAGGGCGTCCATCATTATGATCTGGGGACACTTTTAGATACCCGCGGGGTGGCAGTCCGCACCGGACATCACTGTACGCAACCGATTATGACGGCTTTAGGTGTCGAAGGCACGGTGAGAGCGTCACTGGCTTTATATAACAACCATGAGGATATCGATGTGCTTGTGGAATCCATTCGCCAGGTGCTTAAAATCTTAGGCCGTTAAATCTATGTCAACGATACAAGAAATTCAAACACAAATTATCGAAGACTTTTCTTTTTTGCCTGAATGGGACGAACGCTATACTTACTTGATTGAATTGGGGCAAAAGAGCCCGGCTCTGGCTGAAGCTTATCGCACTGACGAGAATCTTGTGCGCGGTTGCCAATCACAGGTATGGTTGCATCGCGATTGCTGTCAGGGAATTGTGTCTTTGCAGGCCGATAGTGACTCATTAATTGTCAAAGGATTGGCGGCTTTACTGCTGCAGGTTTTTTCCGGTCAACCAGCAGAAGCGATTTGTCAGGCAGACCTGCATTTCTTTGAGGCGATTGGGCTCAATCAGCATCTTTCTTCGCAGCGCACCAATGGACTGATGGCCATGGTTGAGCAGATTAAATCCTTTGCAGCGCAGTGTGTGGGGAAGTAGGGTATTCTTTTCTTTCACGGAAGATTTACACCGTGTAGGTTGTGTTATACGAGATCAAAACAGCTTTTTATGATAATCTTATGCCTGACGACAGGAGAAAGGATAAAAAATACCAATGAACAATAAAACAAAGCAGATTTTATTAACCAATGATGATAGTATCCACTCGCCAGGCCTTTGGGCTGCTGCAGAAGCGCTGGATCCGCTAGGGTTTGTTCATGTTGTCGCTCCTTTATATCAACAGACTACCAGTGGGCAAAGCTTTCCAGCCAGTTCGACTGGAATTATTGAGACGATGCCGCTGAATATCAACGGGCGTGATTGGACTGTGTACGCTGTTGATGGCTCGCCGGCCCAAGCGGTGGTGCATGGGATTTTGGACGTTATGCAATGCGAGCCTGACCTACTTGTTTCTGGCATCAATTATGGAGAAAACGTTGGCGCATCCATCACTGCTTCCGGGACTGTTGGTGCAGCTTTGGAAGCCGCGGCAATGGAGATTCCTTCAATTGCGGTTTCGATGCAAACGAAGGTGGAGAATCACCGTTCATTTTCAACGGATGTTGATTTCAGCGTGGCAGCTTACTTTACGAACAAGTTCGCTCGGGCAATGCTGGAAAAGCCACTTCCTTTTGATGTTGACATCCTTAAAATAGATGTGCCGATAGGCGCCAAACTGGATACGCCCTGGGAGATCACCCGTCAATCCCGCAGAAAATATTACTCTGTAAAAATGACCCAACGCAAATCATTTACCGAACCCGGACCGCTTAAATATTATGTTCAATTTGACCCTGAAAAATTAGAACAGGATGGCGATATTTATGCAATTGCCATCGATAAGAAGGTCTCGGTTACACCCATAAGCATTGATTCCACTTCTCGGGTTGACTTTGTAATGCTAAGAGCCTTGTTGGAAGAAGAGTAAAGTCGAGAACCACACCCAGCAAGATGGTACTCTGCGATGTCAGGTCAGTATGGCAGCCTTACGGCCTGAAGCAACTGTTGCGCTTTACTTATTTTATGTAAAAAGCATAACGAAAGGGCCTTCTCTGGGTTAATTATAATTAAATGAAATACGTTGTTTAGAACAGGAGCTGCACCATGGAGAAAAAAGAAAAACTTCCCTTTATAACAAATATCCTTTATGGCATGGGGGATTTTGGTTTCAGTCTGAATAATTCAATCATTACAGCCTTTTTTTCAGTTTTCATGGTGACGGTGGTTGGTTTGGCACCAGGTTTGGTAGCTATTATTTTGTTTGTTGGGCGCAGTTGGGATTTTGTGAATGATTTGCTGATCGGCTATATCTCAGACCGCACCCGTACCCGGTGGGGGCGCAGACGCCCCTTCTTACTGTTTGGCGCTATTCCTTTCGGCCTTTCCTTTCTGTTGTTGTGGCTGAGCCCGAACTTTGGCCCGACTGGATTGGTTATCTATTATTCATTGGCTTATATTATTTATGAAGGCCTGGCAACTGTTGTTTATATGCCCTATTTTGCGCTGACACCGGAGCTGACTTCCGATTATGATGAGCGCACCAAACTGACCAGTTTCAGGATGATGTTCAACATTATTGGCAGCCTAACAGCCTACATCTTACCCCTGTTGATTGTGGGCAACGATTGGACTCAGGCGACCACGCGCAACGTGTTGATTATGGCGATGGTAGCTGGTGTAATTGCTGCTGTGCCTTATTTTGGTGTTTTCTTTGGTACTAAAGAAAAGGAAGAATACCAGACCGAAGAACTGCCATCGTTCTGGAATTCACTTAAAGCTGCCTTCAAAAACCGACCCTTTATGTTTGGCGCTCTGATGTATCTTGCAACTTGGATGGCGATTGTTGTCATCGAATCTAACTTGCAGTTTTACATCATGCATATCATTCAGCGTCAGTCTCAAAACATCATCATCATGGTTGGAATCTTTGTCACGGCGATATTTGCCCTGCCGATTTGGAACTGGGTTTCGAAAAACTGGAATAAACGCAGGGCTTATATTATCGGCGTAGGCTTTTGGGCGATTGTTATGATGGCATTGATTTTTATGACCCCTCAAACGCCTTTCTGGCTGATACTCATCCTGTGTGTGATGGCAGGTATCGGTGTTAGTGCCGGACAGGTGCTGCCCTGGGCAATCATCCCGGATGCGATTGAATGGGAAGAATGGCATACCGGTGAGCGGAAAGAAGGTATGTTTTACAGCTTGGTAACGCTTCTGGGGAAGATTGGTATGTCGATTGCACAACCGCTCTCGCTCCTTGTGCTGCAGGCCACCAATTTCCAGAGCGGTCAGGATGTTGTTCAACCAGACAGTGCTCTGTTGGGCATTCGCCTGGTCGTTGGACCTATCCCCGCTCTGCTTTTAATTACCGGCATATTAATTGCCATCTTCTACCCCTTGGACCGCAAGCAGCACCGCCAAATGGTGGAGGATTTGCGCGAACGGCGGGCTGCTCGGAAAGCAGAGCGCACTGAGAAAAAACCACTCCCTGGAGCTAGTGAGCCCGCGTAATTAAGGGAATTTGCTCAACAAATTTTGACTGCACGTCATTGAAAACCAATCGAAACTTGACCCTGTCCGGATTTTTCTGACAAGGTCTTTTTTTATTGAATTGCAATTAACAGCAGTTGTTTTGCCAATAAACGCAAAGAACTGTAAACGATTTTTCTTATGTATACCCTGTATCTTCTTATTGGCTTGAACCCAATTCTTTGGTGATGTTCATGCTGGGGGTTACGAACTTTAAACCTGGTCCTGTAACACCCCTTTTTACGGATAAAACAAGGCATGTATATATGCACCTCGAAAAACACTTTGATACCGCATTGGAGTTCACAAACTATTAATAATACGCCGCTTTAAAAACAGATACTTGATAACAATGAAAGAATCATGTAAAATTTAAAAAGGCTACTGTTAAAAGCCCCCGAATATACTTGTATTCTAAACTCTGAATTCGCGAGTGTGCTTATTTAAGGGAGCAGATCATGAACGTTATCAAGGTATCCGCGAACTCCCGCACTGCTGCAGTCGCAGGGGCTATCGCCGGTGTTGTCCGTGAGCATAAACTCGCGGAGGTTCAATCCATTGGAGCTGGTGCCGTCAATCAAGCGATTAAAGCGATTATTCTTGCCAAAGGCTATTTAGCCAATGATGGCATTGACATCACGCTTGTCCCTGAATTTGTGGATGTGGAAATTGACGGAAAAATTCGCACTGCGATCAAGCTAACGCTCATCCCTCATCAGGATGCACAGGAGCCGGACGCGTCACCGCCTGGTGATTGAACTTTTGAGGTCATAAATAGCGTTCTTTAGGGTTTGATAAGCTCGCGCCTGGTCGTGCTGTGTTTGGGCTTGCCAGGGATTAAGTGTCAAAGCGGACTTCTGCCTTGCCTGTTAAAAATTCTCGAACTTTTTCTACTATTAATTCCAGGTGGGCTGGCTTTGCCACATAATCCAGATCATCACAAGGAATGGCCAAGATGGGGCAAAGCGTGAAATAATCTATCCAGTTTTCATATAAGGTGTTCAGGTCAGCCAGGTATTCTGCGCTGATGGTTTTTTCATAATCGCGGCCACGCTTTGAAATTCGATTCAGCAGGGTAGGTACGGACGCGCGTAAATAAATCACCAGGTCGGGCGCGGGCAGAAACTCGACCAGGACCCGATACAGCTCTCGGTAAGTGGTGTAATCCCGGTCGTTAATGGCGTTTTGGCGATACAGGTTATGAGCAAAGACTTCCGCATCTTCGTAAACACTGCGGTCTTGGATGACGGAACCATTCATTTTCATTAATTGCCGGTGAATGCGCAATCGCCGCATCAAAAAATATACCTGGGAGTGAAAACCCCAGGCAGGCATATCCTCATAGAAATCTGCCAGGTAAGGGTTCTCTGTCACCGGTTCATAGAAAGGAGTCCAGCCCAGGGTCTCACTGAGCAGTTTAACCAGGGTTGATTTTCCCACGCCGATATTTCCAGCAACAGCGATGAATTTTTCCATACGATGCGTACACCTGCTTTCTAACGTGAATGCTTGAAGGTTAATGCGTTCTTTATTATATGATGAAATGAATGATATGCTACTGTTGCCGAGATCAATGGATGTTTAATAAAAAAATGTCGGCTGAAAAGCCGACATTTTTTGTTTTGAAGACGGTTCGTTAAGCTCTGGCCGGTTGGGTCTTTTTGATTTGTTTACGCAAGAAGAGTTTTGTGACCTCGGCAGCTACCGATGGAATCAGAACCAGTGGAAGAATCTCGAGCCATTCCGCAACACCCAGGGGGGCGGTATTGAAAATTGGCTGCAAGAAAGGCACATAAACCACCATTAGAATCAGTACTAATGAACCCAGCACAGCCCAAGTCATCAGTTTGTTTTTGAAGATGCCGATTTTGAGCAATGGATAAAATTCAGACCGTGCGGTGAAGGCCCGGAACAATTCGGAAATGCTGAGGGTCACAAAAGCCATGGTTTGGGCAAATTCTGCATGTTCGGGTTCGAAAATATAACCAATGGCATATGCAATCAGGGTGACAGCAGTAATGGCAATGGTTTGTACCAGGATGCCAATTTGCATGTATTTATTGACAATGGGCTCGTCTTTTGGTCTGGGTGGGAGGTTCATAATATCGGGGTCGCCCGGTTCTGTGCCCAAAGCCAACGCCGGAGCACCATCAGTCACCAGGTTTAGCCACAGCAACTGGATGGCAGTTAGGGGAATCGGCCAGCCAAATAATGCCGCCAGGAAGATCACCATAATTTCAGCGACGTTACAGGAAAGCAGGTAGTAGACAAACTTGCGGATATTGCTGTAAATGACCCGACCCTGTTCAACAGCCGAAACAATACTGGCGTAATTGTCATCGGTGAGCACCATGTCGGCAGCGCCTTTAGCGACGTCTGTGCCGGTGATCCCCATGGCCACGCCAATATCGGCCAGTTTGATGGCCGGTGCGTCGTTGACGCCATCGCCTGTCATGGCAACCACTTCCTGGTTGGCGCGCAGGGCATCCACAATGCGCATCTTGTGTTCCGGGCTGACCCGGGCAAACACATCGGTGACCTGGACACTTTCAATCATTTCTTCATCGCTGAGTTTGTTCAGCTCTTCGCCCGTCATGACCTTATGCCCTGGGCTTAGTAAATTGATCTGTTCGGCGATTGCCCGGGCAGTGTTGGGATAGTCGCCAGTGATCATAATGGTGCGAATCCCAGCGTTGCGTGCGGTAGCGAGGGCATCCGCCACCTCTTCACGTGCCGGGTCAATCATACCGATAAGCCCAACAAAGGTCAGGTCCTGTTCCAATGCCGCGTCAGTTATTTCTTCGGGTACGGCGTTAACGGCCCGATAGGCGACTGCTAAAACCCGCAACGCGTCATTGGTCATGGCATCATTCGCAGCTTGAATTTCCTTCCGGCGTTCTTCGGTTAAAGGCTCAACATCATCTTTGCCCGTCAGGATGTGGGTACACAAGCCAAGTACCACATCTGGTGCACCTTTGACATTGATGATATAAAAACCACGATTTTCATTGCCGATGTTTAGCGGTGTAAGGGCTTCATCTGTGTTTGAATCAACTGTGTGGATGGTCAACATGCGTTTCCGGACTGAATCGAAGGGAATTTCTTGCGTCCGGGGATAGGTTTGGTTGAGCTCATCGATTGCGGTACCCATTTTTTGTGCAGCAACCAGGATGGCACCTTCAGTTGGGTCGCCGATCATGCGGAAGGTCTCTTTTCCTTCCTGTTCTCCTGCAGATTCAAGCTGGGCGTCATTGTTCAATGAACCCAGCCAGAGGGTGGCTTTAATTTCCGGGTAATCTTCAAGGTTGATAATCTGGTCATCCTTGAGAAAATCACCTTGTGGCGTATATCCCCTGCCAGTGATATCGAAAAATCCGCCATCAGACCAGATACGGGTGACGGTCATTTCATTCTGGGTCAGGGTCCCGGTTTTGTCCGAGCAAATAATCGTGGCAGACCCCAGGGTTTCCACTGAGGAAAGTTTGCGGATGAGGGCGTGGCGGCGAACCATTTCACGCATTCCCAATGCCAGGCTGATGGTTACGATTGCGGGCAGACCCTCTGGCACAGCTGCGATGGCTAATGAAACAGCAATCATGAACAGCTCAGTATAGGTTTCTAATGCCTCCGGACCTAAGAAATCAGCACGGCCCGGTTCAAGAACAAAACGAACCACACCGATAACAAAAACCAGTGCACAGATAATTAAACAGGCCCAACCTAAAATTTTGCCAAACTGGTCCAAACGGCGCTGCAAAGGAGTTTGCTCTTCTTCGACGTTCTGGAGCATCGAGGCGATCATACCAAGCTGGGTGTTCATACCGGTGTTGACAACGATACCTTTACCGCGCCCATAGGTGACCAGGGTGCCCATGAAGGCGGTGTTGTCACGGTCGCCCAGGGGGACATCTTCCTCGAGCCTGGTTTGAGCGTTTTTCTGCACAGAGACGGATTCACCGGTTAGTGAGGCCTCATCAATGCGCAGGTTGAAGGCCTCCAACAAGCGCATATCCGCTGGGATGAAATTGCCTGCTTCAAGGAAGACAATGTCCCCAGGCACCAGCTGAAGGGCGGAAACAGAAACATGTTTACCATCCCGCAACACGGTCGCTTCCGGAGCGGCCAGCTTTTTGAGGGCTGCCAGGGCAGCCTCGGCGCGGCTTTCCTGAATGATTCCCATGATGGCATTCAGGATTACGATGGCCATGATGGCAATCGCTTCCACGTAATCACCTAAAACAGCAGAAATAATTGCCGCGCCCAGTAGCATGTAGATCACAAAACTATTGATTTGTGCCCACAACATCTGCCAGAAGGTCGTTGGCGGTGCTTCATCCAGTTCGTTTAAGCCATACTGCGCCTGCCTGGCTTCAACCTCTGCACTCGAAAGACCGGCATCCATTTTTGAATCTAACCTCTGTAAAACGTCCGTGTTGGTCATCGCATGCCACGAAACCGAAATTTGATCGTGCTTTTCAGTATGCGTGTCAATCTTGTTTTTTACCATTAATGCATCTCCAATCAATTAATAATTCATGTCTAATCTTACACACCCAGACCAGAGGTAGCCTAAGATTATCTTCGGTCTTTTAAAACCCCAATAATTATAACGAAAGTCTAAAAAATGCGAAGAGCAAAATTCGATTAAAAACTGTTGATATTTTTATGATAATGCTTCCAACAGCGCGCCAATCCTCGTCGCCGTTGATCGCTTAAGATCAGCTGCCGGTCTTCAGAACGTGGGTTGTATAAGGAGCTAAGCATAACGGCCCAAAAAAAGGTTGCACAACTTGACAACCTTTTTTGCAAATCATTGAGTGTCCGTTTTATTCTTCGGGGCCGATTCGCGTTCCCGAGGGCAAAATGGTATTTTTAGGGACAACCACAATGCCCTCTTTGACGGAATAGGCGTCTGTGTCAAAATCGGTGTCGTGCGGGAAGGGTCTGATGAACACATCCTGGCCCATGCGGACGTTCTTATCAATAATAGCCCCTTCAATATCAGAATTTTTACCGATTCCGATGGGGATTTCACTGGAGTAATCATAATAATCGGCGCCCATAATAACCGTGTCTTTAATCCGTGCGCCTGATTTGATGATGCTGCGAATGCCGATTACTGAATGATTGATACTGGCCTCGGTGATAAGACAACCTTCGTTGATCAGAACATTGTTCATTTCGCAATTTGAAACCCGCGTGCTGGGTAAAAAGCGACCATGGGTGTAGAGGGGAAAGGCTTGGTCATGGATATCAAAGCTGGGACGCGGCATAGTTAATTCCAGATTTGTGTCGTAAAACGAACGAATTGTCCCAATGTCGCGCCAGTAACCGCTGAATTCATAACCAAAGACTGTCGGCTCATTGACCACACAATAGGGAATGATGTCGTAACCAAAATCGTTAAAATCTTTTTGTCCGGTTTTCATGGTCAGGATTTCGATCAGAAAGTCCAGGTTGAACATGTAAATACCCATGGACGCCAGGTAGGGTTGTTCCGGATCTTCCCGGGTGATAAAGCTATCCAATATGTTGGGGTCTTTTGGTTTTTCCGCAAAATCGATGATCTGATCTGTTGGGTTGCGTTTTAGCAATCCAAAGCGCGAGGCCTCAGAACGGGAGACGGGTTGTACCGCCACGGTGACGTCGGCCTTTTTCTCCCAGTGAAAGTCGGCCAGTTTCGAATAATCCATCTGGTAAAGGTGATCACCCGCCAGGATGAGGACATATTTTGCCCGCGCTGAGCGGATTTCAAATAGCTGCTTACGGACAGCATCAGCAGTTCCCTGGTACCATTCCGTGCGTTCCATGGTCTGTTCGGCAGCCCAAATTTGCACCCAGCCGGTATGAAATGAATCAAATTGATAGGTATTGGTGATGTGCCGGTGCAAAGAGACGGAATTAAATTGCGTCAACACTGCAATTTGATAGATATTTGAATTAATACAGTTACTGATCGGGATATCAATTAACCGATATTTCCCAGCAATCGGTACAGCAGGCTTAGAACGTTCCAGCGTAAGAGGATACAGGCGTTTTCCTTGTCCGCCCCCCAGGATCACTGCCAGAATATCAGAATAACTGGACATCGGGACTCCTTTTCGTGTATCGCGCGGTTACTCGGTTTTGTTTTCTCCTCAATTTTAGCAGATATTTCGGAAAGGATGTTTCTGAAACGTTGATTGCAATCTGTTTATCCGAACCCCTGATTGGTTCGATGACGCACGATTTCGAGAATTTCTTCGGCCGATTGCAGGGTGCCTTCACCGAGCGGGCCGAGCATTTGTGCCAGCTCGGATAAGCGTTCCTCACCAGCCAGGGGGAGCACCGCGGTATGTGTGCGTTCATCCTGAACTGCTTTAGAGACCCGGAAATGCTGATCGCCAAAGGCTGCCAGCTGCGGGAGGTGGGTAATGCACATCACCTGATGTTGACGGGAGAGATTCCAGAGCTTTTCACCAACGACCATACCAACCCGCCCCCCGATGCCCTGATCGATCTCATCAAACACAAGCGTGGGGATTTTGTCGGCATTCGCCAAAACATTTTTTAAAGCCAGCATCAAGCGCGAAGTCTCTCCGCCGGAAGCGATCTTAACCAGGGGTTTAAAGCCTTCACCGGGGTTTGTTTCCACCATGAATTCAATCCGGTCAATACCATAGGCGTCGAAAGCGACGACACTCCCATCTGATAGCGGCAGGCCATTTTCATCCGGGCGCTGGGTAATGCCAATTTGAAAGCGCGCTTTGGCCATCTGCAAACTTTGTAATTCAACCTCAATACCGTGGCTGAGTTCAACAGCAGATTGAGAGCGCTGCTGGCTGAGGGCTTGCCCGTGTTCTGCCAGCATTGCTAAAAGACTGGTCTCCTGGGCTTCTAGGTCTGCGATTAATGCCTCAGCATGGGTGATCGATTCGAGTTCTTTACGGGCATTCTGGGCATAGGCAATGATTTCTTCGATGGAGTTGCCATATTTTCGTTTCAGGTTATTGATTAGATCAATCCGCTCTTCCACCTGGTCTAAGAGTCGGGGGTTAAACTCAATGCCCTCAGCGTAATTACGCACCTCTAAAGCCAGGTCTTGTAAAGCTGTCACATTGGACGAGAGGCGGTCATAGAGGGTTTCTGTTGATGTATCGATGCGCGCCAGGCTGTGCAGGGCGTTAAGCGCTTCGCCGAGCAGGTCGTTGACGCTGCTCACTTCCGGTGCGCCTTCCTCCAGCAACAGCAGGGCTTGCTGGGCGTGTTTTGCCAGGCTTTCAGCATTGGCCAGGCGGGTGCGATCCTGCTTTAAGTCGTTTTCTTCATCAGCCTGCAAACCGGCCGCGTCGATTTCCTGAATCTGGTAAGTGAGCATATCAACGCGGCGGGCAGCATCCTGTTCCATGGTGCGCAGGTGTTGCAATTCTTTGCGAGCTTCTAAGAGTTGCCGGTAAACAGCCTGGTATTGATTCAGTAATCCGCTGGTTTCAGCAAACCCGTCCAGCAAGTGCAGGTGGGTGCGCATATGCAACAACGAAAGGTGCTCCGATTGCCCATGAATATCCACCAGGTATTCGCCCACTTCGCGCTGCAAAGCCGCGGTAACTGTGCGACCATTAATACGAGCTGTATTGCGACCTTCACGCCGGATTTCGCGCCCCAAAATGATATACTCCGGGTCGTCAATTAAATCTTCTGCATCCAGTAAGGTATGAATTGGTTCACGGATGCTTGCATCCAGGTGAAAGATGGCCTCAACCTGGGCCCGTTCAGCACCGGTGCGGATGGTGGTGGTGTCGGCCCGCCCACCCAGCACGGCTTCCAGGGCGTCCATGATAATCGATTTACCCGCGCCGGTCTCTCCGGTAAAGATCACCAAGCCGTCTGAAAAGGTCAGGCGCAAGTCCTGGATAATGGCGAAATTTTCAATGCGCAATTCAGTTAACATCGCTTGATCCTCACAGCCGCTGGTTGCCGGAAAGGCGATAATTCGCTGAGGGCACTGCCAGGATAAGATAAAGAATTTGATACCCCAGCCTTAGCAGGCTAAAAGGGTTAAAAGCGGCCATACGCAGGCTGAAAAACAGGTTGATTAGCATGAACACGCTGATTGGAACCCCGCCCAGGATGATTCCCCGCGCAACCAGGCGAAATAAACGCTTACTGCGCCGCCTTTTTGTCACCAGACGGACGGCTTCAGCAATGCCTACCCCGGCTGCTGGTGCCAGCAAGACGGTGAAAAAACCAATTAATGAGGTTAACCAGCTGCCTAATAAGCTCAGCACAAGGGCGATGATAAAGCCCAGGATATAGTCCAGGGGTTGGCTGGTGTCGAAGACTTTCTGCTGCTGCCGAACACAATCTGAGCAGCGATAGCCGGTTGGAGTCAGGATGGCTTCTGATGGGCTGATTGGCTTGCCGCAACGGTTACAGCGCAGCGTGATCGCTTCTTCGTGATGATGATTATGATCTGTCATTGGTATTAATATTGATTAAAGGGTTATGTTCCATATATGTTGTCAGATTACGATAAAAATAGTTCGGGTCTTGAAACCGAACCATCAGCAGAGATTTTTCATGGACGGCAACTTCAACAAAATCTCCGCTGACCAGTTGAACCGGCGGATGACCGTCAACGCTAACCACGGCTTCGTGTGAGGTTTTAACACGTATGGTCACCGATGAACCTTCTGAAAGGACAACCGCTCGATCAACAGAGAGGTGGGGAGCAACCGGCATCAACAATATATTTCGGATTTCGGGCGGTAAAATCGGCCCGCCAGCTGCCAGTGCATAGGCTGTGGAGCCCGTGGGTGTGGCCACAATCAGGCCATCAGCAATATAACTAACGATATGCTCACCGTCGAGCAGGGCTTCTACACTGATCGGGCGGACATACTGACCCCTGGCGACCACCACATCGTTGATCACATCAAAAGGGGCTTGTTCTCCGGCTGAAATCACACAGCACGCGCGTAGCATCATCCGCTTTTCATAACGGAAATCTCCTGCCAACAACCGTGGCAAATACTCGCGCCACTGATTGCGTTTCAATTCCACCAGAAAGCCAAAGGTACCAATGTTAATTCCCAAGAGGGGGGTGTCTACCGGTGCACAGAGATGACCGGCGCGCAGCATGGTGCCATCACCGCCTAATGCAATCACCAGGTCATGCGCTTGAGCCTGGACGGACTTTCGCAAATCTTCATCATAAAGTGAGCCAACCTCTGCCGTTCCGCCTAAGGCTCGCAGCATCGAACCAACGTCCTGGCCAATTTCCAGCGCCTGAGGAATATTCGGATGAACCATCACGGCGATATTTTGGGGCGGACCAGGGTTTAGCGTCATAGCTTTGTAATTATAGCCTCATTTTAAGTAATGACTGGCCAGCGGATTAATTATTGGGGTTGTTCCACCCATATAAACTGGGCGCCCTCAGGCAAACCGGTAATAACCTCATCTGGTTTCAACCCGGGAAAGATATAACGATAAAGAGAACCTTCAGAAAGGATGAAGAAGCCTTTTGAATCGGGCTGCCAGAAAAGGACTTCAACGGGTTCATTGATGAGTGTCTGCAATGGGCTGCTGTTATGAGACTGAAACAACCGTGCTCCGGCCGTGGTATTTATCCCGTCACCCCAGGTGATAAACCAGCTCCCGTTGGGTGATAGGCGTGCATGCCCTTCGCCCGGCAAGAGCATACTTTCGCCCTGCGGTGTAAACAACAGAACGCCCTGTGCGCCAGAAGCCACAAACATCCCTCCCGAATCCCAGGTGAGATACGACCAGTTACCGGTTGCCTGCAACTTATTCACAGGGCTGTCGAGTGTCCGCCGATAGATTCCACCGGCAAGGCCCTGGGCAGCAGCCGTTGAATAGTTGATGGTGAAGGCGATGACCCCGGATGCCGGGTCAAAACCCACCTCTTGAAAAAAATCTTCGATAATGATGTAAACTTGCAGTCCTTCCATATTGACCTGACGCAATCGCCAGGGCCCGGCGTCAGTGTTGGAATAGCTTATAAAGGTGCTTGGATTCAACCAGCCCACAATCACCTCTTCGAGGCTGTTGAAATGCGGATTATAGATTGTGTTTTGGCTATCAAAGCTGGGAATACGTATTCCAGAAACCAGCATCGAGTGCCATTCCTCCAGCTGATGAACAAATTCCAATTCCTGTGAGATGAGCCAATTACCGTCCGGAGACCACGTGGGCGAAGTGTTTTGCGAAAGGAGCCCGTTTAACCGGTCGATGCGATTTTTCTGAATGTCCACAAAATAGAGGTCGCTGGTCTCGCCATCCAATGCTGCGGTAAAAGCCAGATAGCGGCTGTTTGGCGACCAGGCCAGCCCATCCGAATGTGTAACGATTGCCAGGGTTTCCAGCGCGAGGGCACTATCGTTGTTGACGATCTTACGCTGAACCGGGATCGAGAGCAATGGGCTCAGCTTGTTAACCCCGAAGGATGGTAAATCAATCTGGTAGAGTGCCAACTCGTCGGTGTTCAGTGCTGATCCTGCCCGCAGGATCAATTTGCTACCATCTGGTGCCACACCCCGAGTGAGATCGGTGTCGATGATGGGTTCAGGCAGGTCGATCTCAATGGTTTTTTGGGCGCTGAGATCATAGGCGCGCAGGCCCTGCCCCTGGGGGTTGATGAAGATCAGCCAGGGGCCAGGGGTGTCCGTTTGGGGCGTTGGGGAAATTAATGTCGGTGTAATTTCAGGGGTACGGGTTGGCAGGGTGGGGGTGAAGACAAAATTTCCCGCACCGGCAATAGCAGCCTGGGTCAGGGCGATCTCTGTGTTTCGGGCTGCAGCTGTGGGTGTCCCCGACCATGAGGCCGGCCGCGGCGAGGTTAACTGGCAGGCCATGCTCGTTCCAAGCACCAGGATGATTCCCCAGATCAGAAGGGTTTTCTTCTGTCTGTGCACCTGTTTGGGCATTATTCCTCAAGAATCTCCAACCGGGACATGGAAGCTACCAAAGCTTTCAAGCCCAACCCGTCGAAATAGACCTCCACGGTTTCATCACCGAATTCAAGGCGGCTGTTTTGAACGACGCCTTCTCCATAGACAGGGTGTTGAACATGCATTTCAGGGAAAAAGCGCTGTTCGCGTCTTTTTGGCGGCTTGGGTGCTGTTGACTTCGCCTTTGAACCGTAGGACTGACCCCATTGAAACTGCTGAATATCGAAGTTTTCATGCCAGCTATCCATCCGGCTGATGCGCCCCCGGGTGAGGCTTTCCGGCAGGTCCATTAAAAACCGGGAGGGCAGCATGGTCTCGTAACTGCCGTAAGGGCTGCGCCGCCTTTGCGCCCGGGTGAGATACAGGCGCTCTTTGGCGCGGGTCATCCCGACATAGAACAAGCGTCGTTCCTCAGCTAATTCTTCGGGCTCATGCAACGAACGGCTGTGGGGCAGGTAGTGTTCATCCAGACCGATAATAAAGACTTGCTGAAATTCCAAGCCCTTGGCGGCATGCAGGGTCAGCATGGTGGGCGCATCAATGGTGTCCGGCAGGGTATCCTGGTCGGCAACCAGGGCCATCGCTTCTAAAAATGCGGCCAGGCCGACTTCCTCGTATTCTAATAACACGGCGCGCAGTTCCAGAACATTCGCCCAGCGGTCTTGCAGGGCATCGCTCTCGGCCTTGACATAGGCCTCATAATCTGTATCCAACAGCACCTGGTCAAATAGGTCGGTGAGCGAGACCAGATCCAAATTGAACCGCCAGCTGGTTAACAGCTTACTAAAAGGTAATAATCGCGCCGCTGTGGCGCCCAGGTCACTCATAAAGGCTGAGCCATGGGCAGCATTCAGGGCGAGCAATACCTCACCGCTGCTCATATCGGCCTGCTGGGCAATTGCTTGCAGGCGTTGCAGGGTAACGGCGCCGATCCCGCGCGGTGGGAGGTTGATCACCCGGCTAAGGCTGACCTCGTCTTTAGGGTTATAGATTAACCGCAAAAAGGCGATCATATCTTTAACTTCACGGCGGCCGTAAAAACGTTGTGCACCGATCAGGCGGTAGTTCAGATTAGCCCTGCGGAAAGCCTCTTCCAGCAAGCGGGATTGCGCATTGGTGCGGTACATGATGGCAAAATCTGATTCTTTTGCTTTTTCTTGCGCCAATTGGCGGGCGATGATATCCACCACATAGGCGGCTTCATCATGATCGTCAGTCGCTTCATAAACAATCACTGGTTCGCCCTTGCCGCGTTCGGTAAACAACACCTTTTCAGTGCGATGTTCATTTTCATTAATCACTGAAAGGGCAGAATCCAAAATGGTCTGAGTTGAGCGGTAATTTTGCTCCAGTAAGATCTTCTCATGATTGGTAAAATCGGCTTCGAAACGTTTTACGTTTTTATAATCTGCACCCCGCCAGCGATAGATGGATTGATCTTCGTCGCCAACCACGAAGAGGTTGCGATGATGCGCGGCCAGGTGGAACAGCAGGTTGTATTGAGCCTGATTGGTATCCTGAAATTCATCCACTAAAATGTGTTTGAAACGATGGGCGTACTTCTGCTGAATGGACGCCTGGTTCCGCAGCAGGTGCGCTGTATAGAGGAGCATGTCGTCAAAATCCATGGCGTTGCTGGCAACCAGGTAAGCCTGGTAGGCTGTGTAGAGAGACTGGATCACCTCATCTCGATGGTTGAGCAAGGGGTAATCAGCCGGCATTTGAAGATCGTTTTTGGCGTTGCTGATTTTTGCCAGCACCTGGCGGGGGTTAAAATCTTTTTCATTGAGTTTGTGTTCTTTAATGACGCGCTTCATCAATGTAAGCTGATCGTCCTCATCAAAGATCACAAAATTTGAATCGACCGGCAGGTGGGCAGCCTCCCGCCGCAGGATGCGGCCACATATGGCGTGAAATGTGCCCAGCCAGAGCCCTTCTGCCTTTTCCTGAAGCAAGCTCTGCACCCGATGCCCCATTTCCCGAGCAGCCTTATTCGTAAAGGTGACGGCCATGATCTGGTAGGCGGGCACCTCTAAGGCCGCAATCAAATAGGCAACGCGGTAGGTCAACACACGAGTTTTGCCCGAACCCGGGCCTGCCAGGACGAGCATGGGCCCAGGCGGCGCGGCCACGGCTTTTTGTTGTTGTGGGTTAAGTTCGATGAGGAAATCTGACATGATGAAAAAGATTCTACCTTTGCCAATTATGAGCGTCAACGACGCTCAGGGGCGAGATTCAGTTTAAAGATTAAAACGGATGGTGAGCACATCGCCATCCTGTACGAGATAGCCCTTGCCCTCCAGGCGCAACTTGCCGGCCTGGCGCGCTTCTGCAAACCCACCCAAGGCGATTAGCTCGTCAAAGCTGATCACCTCGGCCCGGATAAAGCCTTTTTCTATATCTGAATGGATTTTTCCGGCAGCCTCGAGGGCGGTTGCACCGCGCTTGATCGTCCAGGCGTGAACTTCTTTTCCCCCAAAGGCGGTGAAAAATGAGATTAAACCCAGTAATTCGTAGGATAAACGGACCAGCCGGTTGAGGCTGGGCTCTTGAATGCCATATTCTTCCATGAACAGCGCGGCATCCTCGTGCCCCAACTGAGCAATCTCCATTTCGAGCTTGACCGGCATACAGATTAGTTTCGTGAGCACTTTGGCTTCTTCCGGGCTGATCTGGGCTTGCCCCTCCGATTGATTGACGACAATTAATTGCGGCTTACGGCTCAGCAAACCATGTCCGGAGAGCATTTTCTCTTCGTCTGCGCTGAAAGTTTCACCCCGCAAGGGAAGTCCCCGAGTTAGAGTTTCAGCCAACCGGGTAAAGAATGCTTGTTCGCGCCCCAGTGCAGCTTTATCACGCCCATATCCGCCGCGCTGCCGTTCTTCATCAAGCCGTGTTAATTTGCGTTCAACTTGGATGAGGTCGTTGAGGATGAATTCGGTTTCCATGGTCGCTAAGTCGCGCAGGGGGTCCACCGAGCCTGCGGAATGAGGCACAAGGGGATTCTCAAAATGGCGGATTACATGTATGAAACCGTCCATTTGGTGGAGGGTGTTGAGCAAGGGTCCGGAAAGCCCGGTTTTTGCAGATGCGCCATCCAACCCGCCGATATCAACATAGGTCACTTTGGCGTAAACCGTCTTTTTCGGTTCGAATATTTTTTCCAGGGTATCCACGCGTGCATCAGGAACATCAATCATCGCGGTATGCACCGCGAGTTTGCCGCTACTGATCCCGATGGGGAGTTTGCCCTGAGTGAGGGTGTTAAATAAGGTGGTTTTTCCGGATTGGGGTAAACCGATGATGCCTAATTCCATAACTGCTCCGATAATCTACCCTGCGTACACGGTAGCAGGGCAACATTTTTTAATTATTGGTTATATGATACCCAATAAACTTACAGCATGGCGTAACAGGTGGGAAAGTTTAAGTCCTTATTGGCCGGGTGCTTACTGTTTCCTACCACTTATCAAACTTAAAAATGGGAAAATAGAAAAATCTGAATTATAAGAAAGTATGTTGTATGCACCTGAAATTGCTTGACCTGCAAGAGCGGATTGGATAGAATTGTATTTGCCAGCCGAAGTGGCGGAATAGGCAGACGCGCACGACTCAAAATCGTGTGCCCTCGGGCGTGTGGGTTCGATTCCCACCTTCGGCACCTGAAACTACTCAAGCAAACTTGGGTAGTTTTTGTGTATTAATCTTAATCTCGTTTCATGTGAACGACGGTAACGCCCTCTCCGCCCTCGGTATCGCCACCGCTTTCGAAGCGGCTGACGTAGGGACTGTTATTGAGGGCTTCCCGCACTGAATCGCGTAAACGACCGGTGCCTTTTCCGTGGATGATGCGTACAAAGGGCAATCCCGCCAGATAGGCTTTTTCTAAATAACGTTCCAGTGCGTCCAGCCCGTCATCGACCCGTTGACCGCGCATATCCATTTCAAAACCCGGGGATACATGGGCGATGGGCAAGGTAGTTTTTCCCGCTTTGGTTTGGGGCTTTTGAGGTTTAGGGGTTTCTTCTTCCTCTTCGGCATCCCCTTTACGGATGACGTCCAAAGGGCGGGCACGCACCCTGAGCAGACCGACCTGCACTTCAATTTCATCATCTGCAATGGCGGTGACCACCCCGTCCTGGTTGATCGATCGAAGGTGAATTTTTTCACCCAGCCGGAGAGGCCCTTTGGGCGTACGTATGGGTTTTTTGGGTGCCCGGCGGATGATCGGTTCTGCGACATCCTTTTCTAAGGTTTCAAGCGATTCCTCAGCCTGGTTGAGAAGCTCCAGCGGCTGGTGCGCCCGGTTCAACTGGCGTCTGAGGGTCGCTATTTCTTCCCGTAAGGACGTGAGCTGGTCTTCAGCCTCCTGGCGGGCTGCTTCCAGAAGAGTGTAACGCTCGTCCTCGATTTGATCGAGCCGATTGGATAATTCTTTTTGGATGGCTTCTGCCGCCCGCTGGGCTGTTTCGGCTGCCTCGCGTGCCTGGCGGGCTAGGTCGCGCTGGCGATGGATTTCGTCTAATAGATCTTCCGCACGCAGGTCGGTTGGGTCAATCTCAGCGCGGGCTGCGGCAATGATGGCTTTGGGCAAGCCCAATCGCTCGGCAATTGCCAGCGCGTTGGATCGTCCTGGCAGCCCAATGGTGAGGTGATAGGTGGGCTGCAGGGTTTGCAGATCAAACTCAACGCTGGCGTTCAGCACACCCGGGTTTGTGTGCGCATAGGCTTTAAGTTCAGGATAGTGTGTAGCCACCAGGCTGGTGATACCTCGCTCCAGCAGGTGGGTCAGCACTGCACGGGCCAGGGCTGCGCCCTCTTGCGGGTCGGTTCCAGCGCCCAATTCATCTAATAAGACCAGCGAGGAGGTCGTAGATTTTTTAAGGATGTCGATGATATTGGTCACATGACCCGAGAAGGTTGACAGGGATTGCTCAATGGATTGTTCGTCACCGATATCTGCGAAGACCTCTTCAAACACAGACAGCATCGAACCCGATTGGGCAGGGACTTGCAAGCCCGATTGGGCCATCAATACCAGCAACCCGATGGTTTTCAGGGTGACGGTTTTCCCACCCGTGTTTGGCCCGGTGATGACCAGCGCATAGGTATCCTCATCCAAATCCACGTCGATGGGAACCACAGTCTTGGGGTCAAGCAAGGGGTGCCGGGCTTGATACAGGCGGATGGTGCTGCCAGGGTGAATTGTTCCTGTCTCTCTGAAGGGCGTCAGGATGGGTTCAACGGCATCGATGTCCATCGCAAAGCGGGCGCACATGCATGCCAGGTCAAGTTCGGCCAGCGCCTCAACCATGCGTTTGAGATCATCCCCGTGCTCACCAACCTGCCGGCTTAATTCAGCCAAAATCCGCCGGACTTCTTCGCGCTCGGCCAGCTCCAGCTCGCGATATCGGTTATTCCATTCCACCACCGCCAGAGGTTCAATAAACAGGGTCGCGCCCGATGAGGATTGATCGTGGATGACAGCCTTGATGCGCCCTTTGTACTCAGCTCGCAGCGGCAGGACGTGCCGTCCATTGCGCTGGGTGATGAGCGGCTCCTGCAGCATGCGGGCGGTGCTGGTATCTGACAGATAACGCTGCATACGCACCATCATGCGTTCGTAAGTAATCTTCATCTCGGCTCGAATTTGCGACAATTTGGCAGAGGCTGAATCGAGGACTTCGCCTCGCTCGGAAATTGTCTTGCTGATCAGGTCGACCAGTCCCAGGCCAATCGGCAGGTCTTCTGAGAGGTTGAAAAGCAGCGGCGTTTCTTCAGCCAGATTTTCCATACCCCGCCGAATTGAGCGAGAAACGATCAGCGTGTTTTTAATTGCCAGCAGGTCGCTCGGTTCAAGCACACCCTCACGCCGGGCAACGCCCACCTGGGGGCGGATATCCTGTGCGTTTTGAAAAGAAAAATCAAGGTTGATGCTGAGGATATGGCGCGCTTCTCGGGTGGCCGTTTGCCGATCGCTGACGCCCTGCAGGTCTGACAGGGGTCTCAGCAGGCGGGCAAGCTCGGCCGAGGCGCTGAAACCGGCGTACTCCACCAGGCGGTTGACAACTTTATTGAATTCAAGGGTCTGACACGTTTTTTTGTCCATGCGAGGTTAGTTTATCATGGAATTTAAGGGGATGTTGTGAATGAGGAAAAAGATATTCAGCAGTTAGAAAACAGGAATTTATTGTTAGGTAATGGAGGTTTGTTGATTAACAATCACCGATGGCGATACCCGGAGATGTTGGCGATTGTCTTGTTGCACTGTTGACGGTACTCATCGATAATTTGATCGTAAAGTGGAAAACTTTGCCAATCTTCGATGCGCTGATGGGCTTCCAGCCAGTCGTAGGTGCGTTTTGACCCTGTCAGCCAATCCACAGTGACTTCAAACCCGAGGTCGCGCTTGGCCGCGCTGTTATCAAAGATATTGGTGTACTGGAAATTGAGATAGGTGACCATGGTACCCTCTGGCGAGATGCGCACGAGGATGTCCGCCGGGATGTGGATGAGTTTGGGTTTGGGGGCGCCAATGGCGAGCGCCAGGCGCTCGTAGTACTGATTCCAGGTCTGCCATTCTTCACCGGCCAGGTGGTAAGCCTCCCCGAAGGCGGTTTCGTTGCCAACGGCGTTGACAAAAGCACGCGCTACATCATCAACATAGCAGGAAACCCATAAAGACTCGCCATCACCATGCACTATGATGGGTTTGCCCTGGCGTAATCGGTCCAGGAAGGAGGTGCGCTTTCCGAAGGTGTGAATAATGGGGCCGCCTTCGCCGTAGGTGCTGGCCGGGCGCAGGATGGTGACCGGGAAATGACCGGCGTGGTGAGCAGCCATGAACAGGTCTTCACAGGCTGCTTTTTCGCGACCATAATCCGAGAGGGATTCCCGGGGATGAGATTCAAGCACCGGGAAGGTGGATGGTGGTTTTGTGTATACGTCCACCGTGCTGCAGAAGATAAATTGCCCCACCCTGCCAGCCAGCGCCCGAATGGTGCTTTCTGCCTGTTCGGGTTGGTAGCAAACCATGTCGATGACACAATCAAAAGGCCCACAGGCAGCTATTTTTTCTTCAAACGTGGTCAGGTTGTTGCGATCGCCACGGATGTGTGTAAACGCACCCTCCAGTCTGGATTCGGTTTGGCCGCGATTATATAAGGTCAGGCTGTGCCCGGCTGCAAGCAGCTGGCGGCTAATGGGCGTGCTGATCAGGCCTGTTCCTCCAATGATCAGGATGTTCATCGAGTTTCTCCGATACGATTAAAAAATAAATGTTATGGGTGAATGATTATAGAAACGCATAGATGATTCAGGAAGCGAATTTTATTCCTTAATCATTTGTTAGTCAAGATCTAAATTCCCACTGTTAAATTCAACGAACCTTTCCCAATTAATTTCACCTTTGGAATCGCAATAGTTATCAAGAAACTGCTTTGTAAAACGATTTATGACTCGATTCTTTTCAAGATAAAAAGAATCATTATGTTCTTTGGCTCGATATCCAATAGGCTCAATAATCTCTTTGTATAATTCTTTATTTCCGCTGATTAAGTACCAGAAGTTTTGGCCGACAACTTTCATATATCCCCGAAGAAAGGAGGTTTTTGTTTTACCGTAACAAATGCCAAGAACTGGCTGCACATTCTTCTGATAATTTGATTGTTTAATTCTCACAACTGCATTTGCTAAATCTTCTTGTAATTTTCTGTGTTGAGAGCTATTGCCCCAATTCGTGCCTGATTTAATAGAAACGATATAATGGATCTGTTGATTAAAGAATTCTAAATCAACGCCAGGTGCACTTGATTTGTGCCCATTATAAATTTTTCCCGCTATAAAAATCGCGAGTTCTTCGAGAAAATCACCAAATAATTTTTCCTCTGACGAAGAAAGAAACGCCTCTAACAACCCAGTAATCAATTCATTAGCAGTTGATATGTTCTTTGCTTTGAAGAGATAAGGGTTTTTCCTTAACAATTTATTTAAATCCAAACTTTCCAAGGAATAAATTCTTCGTTGATGGAAATCAACAATATTTTTGTTTACAAAATCACAAACTTCTAACATGTCTAGATTAGGCATCTATTCCTCGTCTATGTTAGCAGAATAAATCTCTGTATCTTCGGCGATTAGTGGTAGTTTTATTTGAGTATCAGCTAATCGATCATTACTCAGTTCAACATAGTTTTGCTCAATATCAATACCCAAATACTTTCTTCCTAATTGTATAGCAGCAACAGCAGTGGTACCTGACCCAACGAATGGATCGAGAACAAGATCGTTGGGTTGAGTGAATAATTTGATGAACCAGGTCGGTAAATCGATTGGAAAAGCAGCACTGTGATTTCTATTCGAACATTCAGTTGCCAAATGAAGAACGTTAGTTGGATATACTTTCTGTCTTCCCACCCAATTACTAATGTTTTTGCCAAAACCGCTGCCTACTTTGGACTCGTCTCTTGTCTTGTCTGTTTCACTTAAATTACTTAATCTATCTTTTGCCCAATCTCCGACAGGAAGCATAACTGCTTCCTGATACATATTAAATTTTCTACTTTTGTTAAACTGAAGCAGTCTTTCCCAGTTGTCTCTAAATCTATTGGGCCACTTTCCCGGATAAGAATTTTTTTTGTGCCAAATAAATTCTTCTGTCCATAACCACCCATGTGCTCTCATCTTTAGAATTAATTCGATAACATAGGGATGCCTTTCGCCATTCACAACCCTCTCTTTAATATTTAAAATAAAAGTTCCTTTTGGTTTTAGAACTCGGAAAAACTCAATAGCCTTGGGCATAAACCAATCAACATAATTCTCAGGCTTGATACCCCCATAAGTTGTTTTCCGCTGGTCGGCGTAAGGCGGTGAAGTAAAGATCAAATCAACACAGTTATCCGGAAGTGATTTCAATACTTGTTGGCAGTCACCAAGGAGAATTTGGTTTTCAAAATTCATCAGCAATCCATATTTTAAATCAATTATCCCCTATAAATATAACCCATTTTGACCAGGTGCGTCAAGAAAATTAGAATTAATTTTCTATATATTTACCGGGATTTCTTCGACGATTTCGATTCTATCCAGACGCACATCACAGCGGTAAGCATGGACTTCCACACCGGCACGATTAACATGGCGCAGTACGGCAGTAAATTCGGGGTCGATCGCCTCATAAGGACAAAATCTGCGTGCATCGCCGCGCTGTGCGATGAAGACGACGCTCGCCCGGTCACCGCCTGAGGCTAATTCTGCCAGAACCTCCAGGTGACGCCTGCCGCGCGCGGTCGGTGCGTCCGGGAACATTCCCACGCCGTTCTCAACAAAGGTAACCGATTTGACCTCCACCCAGCAAAATCCCTCTGGTGATGACAGGCGGAAGTCCAGCCGGCTGTGCCCCTGGGCAACTTCTTTTTCAAGGTGTGGAAAGGGAAACGCAGTCAAATGCCCCCGGGCAACAGCTTCGGCGAAGAGCAAATTTGCCGTGCTTGCGTTAACCGAGCACAGCCCGCCGTTTGGAAGCTCACTCAACAAGAGGGTGTAGGCTGTCTTGCGTTTGGGGTCGTTGTTTGCTTCCAACCATACGCGGCATCCTGGCTGGAGCGCGCCGGTCAGCCGCCCGGTGGTGGGTACATAAACCACCACGGTTTCGTCAGACGTCAGCAGCACATGTGCAGTGAAACGGTTTTTTCTTTGTATCAAGGTCCCTGGGATAAGCGGTGGGAATTTCATTTCTACCGTCTTTTACCGGCTGGATGATGGATCGTCGGTTTGGTCCATAAGCCCTGAGCACGATCCTCGACCCAGCCAAAAGGCGCCAGGGCCAGCGGAAGAGTCTCCCAGCCGCTTTCAACCTGTGAGCCAACATGCTCCCAGCCACCCGGCGTACCGATCGCACTCCCGGTTTCAATCCAGTTTGCGCTGGTTCCGGCCGCTATGCGCAAGGCTTGCTCAGGTGGAGCACCTTGTAAAACACTGGCCAGGAACCCCGCATGGACGGCAGAGCCTGCCGTTTTGGATAGTGTTCCGGTCGTCACAAAACCAGGCGCCCAAATTTGCCGGTTATGCCAGCGGTCGTCCAAATGTTCCAGGCCTCGCCCGCATTTCTGCCAGATAGATTCGGAAGCTGTGCGCAGGTAGACCCCATCTTTCCCAAGGTTCACCAGTAAAGCTTTGACCCCACGGGCCAACACCCAATTCGCCATTTCCTCCAAGTGCTCTGGTGCAACAACATCGATCAAACCGGTCTGGGGCTCTGCAGCGTATTGGTCGTAAACTTCTCGCTTGAGCAGAAAAACCAGTGCCTCCACGTTGGGGAGGAACAGGTCAACCAAGGGGAGGGTATTTTCCAGAATGGCAGTTCCGTCCAGATGAGCTGTGGGGCCAGACAAGCCAGGCAGTTCGAATCCAAGGGAGGTGCTCAGTCCGGCACGGCGGGCACGTGCCAGTATTGAGACCAGCTCCGCCCCGTCACCTCGATAGATTGAGCGCATACCCGATAGACCGCCGAAGTGGAATAAATGTGCCCGTTCAAGGATTTCACGCGACAGGTCTGAAGCATAAAAAGTGTTATTGGCGCCCGGATGGTAGAAGGAAGAACGCTCTCCCTCGGGAGGGTTGCTCAGGACGGTGACGCCGGTGGGCTGGCTGAGGTCAATCACCAGGTTGTCTGCCAGGGTGGGCGCGATTTTGCGCAGTTGCTCCTGGAGGATGTGTCCAAATAGGTCATCTCCAATCTTCCCGATCAGCCGGACAGGAACACCCAATTGATGTAAGATCAGACCGATATTGGCAACTGCGCCACCCGGGGCATAACCGACGCTGTCTGTTTGAACCAGATAGCTGGGCTGAAAGAAATCCTGGCATTGCGCTTCAGGCAGCGCAGTTAAGTCGGGCGTCATGTTCAGGCAGAGCAGCCCGACGATGATGGCCTGTTTGTCAAGCATGCGTGGTCTCCCGTGTGAAATATCGCTATTAATCTTATCACAGGGTATGCCACGATTTACGATTAGAAACAGGTAATTGGGTGTGGGATGATGAGGGGTTGGGAACTTAGAAAACAAATAAGAGCTAAAAAGTTGCTGTTTTCATGAGTAAATACGCTCAACGCGAAAGATGACCCTTCTTTTTTCCCGGTATAATTAAACTGGGCTTTCACGAAAACGTGAGCTTTTTTTACCCTATACAATGCGTTGTTTCTGGCTAAAAGCGCCAATGGCGAACAAAGATATGCCAAAAAACCGCCTGGAATGAGGAGAAGATAGACGCACAATGACCAACTCACTGGATTTTAATACGAAATCAATCGCCCAGGATGCCTATGATAAGTTGGCGGAAGAGTACGCAGCCCGGATTGGAACCAAAGCACATAACGCCTATTATGAGCGTCCGGCGACCCTCTCGCTATTGCCAGAGGTCAAGGGGCGGCGCGTTCTGGACGCGGGTTGCGGCCCCGGAGTTTATGCTGAAATCCTGGTGAAACGGGGTGCACAAGTGGTGGCGCTGGACGCCAGCCCGAAAATGGTGGCGTTGGCCCGTGCCCGCCTGGGTGAAGCGGTGCCGGTCATCCAGGCCAGCCTGGAAAACCCGCTGAATTTTTTAGAGAACGAATCGTTTAACCTGGTGGTGGCGCCCCTGGTGTTGGACTATGTACGTGATTGGCGGGCAGTCTTCGGTGAATTTCAACGGGTGTTAATGCCTGGCGGCGTTTTGGTGTTCTCGATGGAGCACCCAACGATGAAATACCTGGATTTTCTGGAGGAAAGCAACTACTTCCAGACAGAGCTGGTTTCCTATACCTGGAAAGGGTTTGGCCTGCCGGTGGAGGTGCCTTCCTACCGGCGCTCCCTGGCTGAGGTCTTCAACCCGTTGATTGAGGCAGGGTTTGTGATCGATCGCGTTTTGGAACCGTTGCCGATCGAAACCTTTAAAGAAACTGAACCCGAGAATTATGAAAAGTTGCTGCGAGAGCCGGGTTTCTTGTGCATCCGGGCTTTGCGGAGATGACCGCAAAAGTTAAGATCTGCACAAAGTGCTCAGGTATCAGTGGTATCATCTGTGTAAACTGACAGCTTCGAGACCGAACAGGGAAAGATGACCTCAGCGTCAGAAATTGTGAGTTATTAAATGAAAGCAGACCTTGAAGACAAAGCAGAAAGCAGGCATGACCATAAACACGGCCCTGTGTTTCACCCGCATGTTCACAGCCAGGCCGAAAAAAGGGCTGTGATTAATCGTCTATCCAGGGCTATGGGGCACATTGAGGCTATCAAACGCATGGTTGAAAGCAACGCCGATTGCAGTGAAATCTTAATTCAACTGGCAGCGGTTAAAGCTGCCATCAACAATACCGGTAACCTGGTTTTAAAAAACCATATCACCCACTGCATCGTTCATGCGGTGAATGAGGGTGACGAGCAGACGCTGATTGATTTAAATAACGCGATTGACCGATTCCTCAAGTAATACCCAGCGCTGAGGCCAGCCTGTTGCGCTGGCCGATCAATACGCTTTTCTTTCGCCGACGATCTGGTACATCCTTTTGTTGGATATTTTCACAATGACATTGAATTTGGGTTTCAGGCACTTTTCGAGTTGATCTATAGGCATCAACCGGATAGAAACTGCCTGTGCGCGGCCTTCATGGTGCTGGTCTATGCTGGCGCGGCTCATGCCGTGTGCGATCGTTAACAACCCACCAGGTTTCAGGTCTCCTGCCAACTTTTCGATCAAATTCTCGGGTTCAAAGAAATGCGGGAAAGCATTGTAAACAACTGCGCAATCAAATCGGTTCTCAAAACGCAGTGTTTCAATATCAGCACAGATAAAGCTGACCCTGGGATCTGAAAATTTCTTCTTTGCAAGTGCAATCATCTGTGAGGAGATGTCCACACCGGTCACTGAGGTTACAGCCCGCTTCAAATAATCTGGAACGAGCACGCCTGTTCCACAAGCCACATCCAGAACAGATGCTCCCGGCTGAATACCAGCATTGTCAAGAATGCGAGCGATGACCTCTTCATCCCGTACCAGGTCAGCGTCCCATTGGGGCGCTTGACAGTCGAAAAAATCAATGATGGGTTGTTTATTCATAAATACTTTTTCAGTCAAAATGATAGATAAATCCTTAAGTGGCAAATAGATGTCCGTACACATTCCGCTGGAAAACAGCGGCTGACACCATTTGCCACTCAATTTAAAATGGGTTACGCTGCCTTAGCTCCCGTTTTGGGGGTAGCGCATTGGGATCAGTCCTGCCTTCATTAAAGCAAAAACGATGCTGGGGATCAACAAGAGCTGGATGATGATCCCGGGCAGGCTGACGACAAAATAACTGGCTGTCCAGGTGGCCAAAGTGGTGTTGCCAGGCGCAAAAATTAGCGCTCTCGCCAGCCCGGCCACAACACGACCGCTTAACATGGCGATAATCAGACTCAAATACAGGTCCACATAGGTTTTTTTTGTCCGGATGATCTTTATCATCAAACCCGTCATCAGGCCATAAACAGCGCATTCGATCATCATCACGGGCAAAATTGCAACCGGCGGCATCCCGGTGAACAGGGTAGATAGGGCCGGCCCTGCCAGGCCGCATAAAAGACCATATTGCCAGCCGCAGATTAAACCACACAGGAGCACAGGGATGTGCATCGGCAAATAAACCGAGCCAGCGTTGGGAACTGCGTGAAAAGCTTGCGGCAAAACAACACACAGCGCCAGACAAACAGCGGTGAAAATCGATTTCTTTACAACTGACATTTCTTGCATGATTGAGTTCTCCTTATAATTAATAAATTTTGTGTAAACTGACGGTCTCAATAAGTCCGTGTCAGGTTGATCAATCTCAAAGCAATCTGTAAAAGACAGACCAGGAGGACAATTAACAGGGCGCCGTAATCACCCACGAGCAACGGGCGGCTGCTTTTTTTCGTTCTGCCAGATACGCCACGGTAACCGCGGGCTTCCATGGCTACCGAAAGCTCATCAGCACGTTTGAAGGCTGCCAGGAAGATTGGAATGACCATGGGCAGGACAGCCTCAGCCTTCTGGGTGATTTTCTTGCTGTCAAAACGGGCACCCCGGGTCATCTGCGCTTTGCGAATGGTATCTGTTTCCTCAGCCAGGGTTGGAATGAATTGAATGGCGATGGATAAAATCATGGCAATTTGCCCGGTTGGAATACCAACGTAGCTGAAGGGCGAGATCAGGTGCTCCAGCGCATGGGTGATTTCCATAGGCGGGGTGGTGCTGGTGAGGATATTACTGATGACCAGCGCCAAAAAGACGCGCAGCACAACCGTTAACCCATAGGTGAAACCCGTCATCGACGGTGTGAAAACCCAAAAGGAAAACCAGGCATCTTCAGGGCTGTAAAAGAAGGTGTTCATCAAGAGAATGATGATAAAAAACCAGTAAAGCTTATTTGTTGCGTTCAGAGCAACCGGTAAAGAAATGCCAGATAGCATGGCGATCATCATGATAAACAGGATCATGATGACGTACCCGAGAAATGAATTCACCAACACGATGGTAACAACTGTGATGAACAGGGCCAGTAATTTAATGCTGCTATCCAGGCGGTGAATGGGAGAATCTCCGGGTATGAAAATACCTGTTGGAAGGCTTTTCATAAATGTCCTCCCCTGGCAATCGATAAAAGTAAGGGCTGCAGTTCTTCATAGCGGATGATATCCGCTGGCGTCTGAAAACCACATTGCGACAGGAGGTGAGCAACCTCTCTCGCCTGGCTGACACCCACACCCAGCGTTTCGAGCCGTGCCAGATCTTTGAAGGCATCCTTGGATGGGCTGTCCAGGGCGAGCCTGCCTGAATCGAGAATGATTATTCGGGAGGCATATTTTGACAGTGCGTCAGCATTATGCGAAACCATAATGATGGTGACCCCGTCCGCATTCAGTTTTTGCGTCAGGTCCAGAAAGGCATCCCTGCCTTTGGGGTCAAGTCCGGCAATGGGTTCGTCGAGAATCAAGATTTTTGGTTTGGCCGCCAGGATGCCCGCGATGGCAACCCGCCGCTTCTCGCCACCGGAAAGACTGAAAGGTGAAACAGAGCGAATCTTATCGTAATCTAAGCCGACGATTTCAATCGCCCAACGGACGTTATCGGCGGCTTCAGCTTTAGATAATCCGGAATGTTTCAAACCAAATGCAACATCCTTTTCCACGCTTGTTTCAAACAATTGGATCTCAGGGTATTGAAAGACCATCCCAATCTTTCGGCGCAGTTCTGCGCGAACATAGTCGCGCCCGTTGATATCCTTGCCATCAACGAAGATCTGGCCCCGTGAAGGCTGCATCAACCCGACCATCAATTGTAAAAGCGTCGATTTACCGCAACCGGTTTTCCCCATCAACCCAAGATACTCACCGTCTTCGATGGTGAGGTTAATCTCCTGCAGGGCCACCGTCTCAAAAACAGTACCCGGAGAATAGGTGTAAGATACGCGGCTTAATTCAATTGACATATTGCCTCGACCAGCGCTTTATTGGTCAATGGAATAGTTGGAAGGTGTACTCCTGCAGATTGCAGGTCGTGATAGGCCCTCACAGCCATGGGCGGTTTCAACCCAGCACAGCTTAACAATGCCACGTCGCTCAGGACAACCTCAGGTGTACCTTCGGCGACCAACCTCCCCTGTTGAAATATGACCACACGGTCTGCATAAACCGCTTCTTCAACCAGATGCGAGATCATGATGATCGTCTTGCCTTCTTCAGCATGAAGTCTTTGGATGGTTCCAATGACCTCCTGCCGGCCCTCAGGGTCGAGCATGGCGGTGGCTTCATCGAAAACGATAATGTCCGGGTTAATTGCCAAAACACCGGCAATGGCAATGCGCTGTTTTTGTCCCCCGGATAGCATGTGGGTGGATTTCATTTCAAACCCCGGCATACCGACGATTTCAAGGGCTCTTTTTACATGGCCTGGGATTTCGCTTTGTGGAACGCCGTAATTCTCAAGCCCAAAAGAGAGGTCTTCTTCGATGACCGAGGAAACGAATTGATTGTTTGGGTCTTGAAAGACCATGCCGCATTTTTGGCGTATGGCCCAGATGTTGGCCGGATTGGTGGCATCGTACCCGGCAACCGTCAATTCTCCCTGCTGTACCGGTAGGAGGGCGTTAATGTGTTTTACAAAGGTGGTCTTACCGGAGCCATTTTGACCCAGGATAGCAATCCATTCCCCTTTTTTAACCCCCAGGGTAATGTCCTCAATTGAACGGTTGTGCTTCCCTTCGAATCCGTAAGAATGAGATAAATTCTTTGCTTGAATAATAGGCATAAATTGTTTATTTAATAAAAACGGCCCGTTGGCGTGAGCCGGTTGCCACACGTGCTATTCGCCACTAAACCGCAAATCCCGCCACGAACAGTGCTTTGCGCATGTTCCTCATTCAATACCAGGGTCGGCAGGGTTAACGGGTTCAGTATATCGAATCGCATCTTGATGTGAAAGCCCCCAGGGGGGATATGACGGCCTTTGGGGGCAGAAGAACTGTGGCTATACTCGGTGTTTTAGCAAGCTGTACAGGTAATAACTTGTGGTTGGCGTATTAAGATGAAGGTTGATCATTGCAACGAGATTGTTCACACTGTTTTACATTAAATCGCGCCGACGCATCCACAGGAACATTATTAACAGTAATGAGAACGCTACAGCGATGATTAATCCCAGGTTTATTTCCCCGCTCCACCGGGTGAGTTGATTGTCAGCAGCAAAAATATTCACACCGAAAAACTCGTTTATTAATGAAAGCAGCATGAACAGTGTTGTGATGATGGTCAGTGTTTTAATGGTACTGTTCAAGCGGTTATTGATCACAGATAGATAAATGTCCAGTACACTGCTGATGATTTCGCGTAAATTTTCAATAATTTCGTGCACCCGGGCAAGATGGTCATACACATCCCTGAAATACATACGCTCATGCAGAGCAATAATCTCAAAATCTCCGCGGGAGAGTTTATTCAGCACTTCACTCTGCGGGACAACAATGCGTCGCAAATTGAGCAGGGAGCGTTTAATCGTAAAAACTTCTTCCAGCAATTTCCGGTTGGGTTTTTCGATCAGGGGCTCTTCAAGCTGGTCAATGCGCATATCCAGGAAATCAATCATTTTCATGTATTCATCAGCCAGCTGATCAATGATCTGGTACAGGATCAGCTTACTGCTGCGCAACGGATGATTTTCATTACGCAAGAGCTGGTTCCAGACAACGTCCACGGCAGGGAAGTTTTCATGGTGATAGGTGACCAGGAAGTTAGACCCCAGAAACACATCGAGCTCAATGGCTTTGTCGATGTCATCTAAAGGCTGGTCAAATTTGACTGCAATCAGCGATAAATAGAGGTAATCTCCCCAATTATCGATTTTTGGCACATGAATTTCAACCAGAGCATCGTCAACGGAAAGGGGATGAAAATTGAAGAGCTCTATCATCACCTGCCGACTCTCCTCCGAGGTGTCGTGGTAAAGATCTACCCATATAAGGGTGTCCTGATCTTCAAGTGAAGCCCGCACAGCATCCAGGCTGGTGGTTTCAATAAACGTCTGATCATCTTTTGCTATCAGGATGCGCATCGTTTAATCCTTTTTGTGGTAAGCCAGAAATTATAGGAATATGCTTCTATTTTACCATTCCGGAGAAGATATTTCCTGTGAGAGAAATTGTTTTGTTTGCAGGTGAGATTTCAAGGCAGTTGGAAGGGGCAACGTTATGATATTAATGGAAATTGCTAAAAAATCATGCTATACTGTGATTAACTTTTTCAAAATGTTGTTCTGAATTGGTCGTTGGTATCTGCGGCACATCATGTGTCTCGATTTTGTTTCCGTATGAGAAAATCTGATTCACTACATGAGAGAAGAGGTGCTTATGAATCGTAGAATTCAAATTGTATTGATTGTGATGCTTCTGCTTATGTTGTTGATGAGTGGATGTGGTCTCTTTTCAAAGAAAGATAAGCTCAGTATTCAGGATCAGGCCAGTACCAGTGTTGCTGAGACGCTAGAGATGATGTATGGTATTGAAACTATTGTAGCGATGACCCTTGTGGCTGAGAAAAATGAACGGGCCACACAGGATGCAATAAAAACAATGGAAGCGCCATCGCCCACAGCTACGGATACTGCAATCCCAACGGATACCGTGGTCCCAACACTGGTTTATACATCCACACCTTCTGTGCCAATGGTTTCAGTCAGTGTTCCCACCAATTGCCGTATTGGGCCGGGTGCCGTTTACGACCAGGTCAGTGTGTTGTTGACCGGTATGCAAGCAGAGGTTGTGGCACGCAATGCAGAAGGAACTTATTGGGTAATCCGCAATCCTGGCGGTGCAGGTACGTGCTGGTTGTGGGGTTATTATGCCACAGTGGAAGGGCCCACAGGGAGTTTGCCGGTCTGGGACCCGCCGCCTACACCAACGCCGGCTGCCACCAGCACAACGGTACCGACAACTTACAGTACTGGGCCACTGGAGATTGAACAGACTTATACTGCAGATTTAGATGAAGGCCTTCTAAATGGCGGCTCTGGAAAGGATCTGTGGTTTAAGGCAGATTCTGCTACTGCAAAATATCTCTCCCCGATCAATGGGGCCAGTTTTGCGGTTTGGGGCACATCGACACCGGGAATGTACGACTGCTTGGGAGCTAGCTTAAGTACAAATGATATCCCGCTTGCCAGTGCGCCGGTGGGCACCTATGTATGTTATAAAACAAACGAAGGGCGTCCTGGCGCCTTCCGAGTGAATGAGCTGACTGGTACATCACCCCAGATTATCAAAATCGGCTATACGACCTGGAACAAGCCCTAAGCGTTTATCGGATGGCTTACAGGGAATTCGATACCTGTAATTTCGTTTTTAACGCCGCTCCATCCAGAAGGAAAAAGCCCGCCAGGTTTCACTGGCGGGCGCGTGTATCGACAGTCAATTTGTGGGTAATTTTGCTTACTGCGTGCTCTCAAGTTGCTCATGGTATTGAGCGAGCGCTTATGACTAACTCCCGATCACACCTCTATCCCAAACCAGTTGCGGATGAGAAGCCCGATGAGAAAACTGAAGCCAGCCACTCCCAGGCTTAATCCTGCCATCTCGAGAAAATGTTTTCCGAAGGGCAGATCTTTAGCGACGGATAAGTAGAAATTGAAAATGGCGATGATCAGCACCGAGGTTGTTAACGAAATTGCCAGGCTGATGATCTCGTTGTTGAGCAGTAAATAGGGCAAGATCAGCAACGCTACAGTGATGACGTAGGCTATTCCGGTGGTAATGGCAGCACGAACGGGGTCTTTTTCGGTTTCTTCAGAGCGAGTGGAAAGGTATTCTGAAGAAGCCATCGACAGCGATGCGGCAATGCCCGTGATCAAACCCGAGAGAGCGATGATCTTCACATCGCGGAAGGCGAAAGTCAGCCCGGCCAGTGCACCGGTCAATTCAACCAGGGCATCGTTCAACCCCAATACGACCGAGCCGGCATAAAGCAGAGATTTCTCATCCAGCATGCTCAATAACTTACTTTCATGATCGTGTTCATCCTGGATCACTCCCCGTGCTTCCGGGATTTCATTGGCAATTTTTTCGTAGTTGACCTGGGCTTTTTCTTCACCCAATTCCATCAGCTTGATGCCGAAAGTGAACCCGAACAAACGGCCGATGGTAGTGTACAGCCAGATCTGGAAACGACTGGGCTTGACCTCTTCGTTGGTATACCCTTTCCAGATCTCGTAATGATGTTTCTCGTCCTGTGCAATTTGCGTGATGATCTGGCGATTATTCTCATCAGGCAGGGTTTTGGCAATCTGCGAATAAACATGGTATTCGGTGATCTCTGCCCGTTGGGCTCTGAGCAATTCAGTTCTGATTTCAGGTGTTAAAGTCATGCGGTCCTCCTGGGCGTTTAGTTTACCCGATAAGCGCTGGTTTTAGGAATAACAAATTTTAACAATTGTTCGCATGAGAAAATGTTTCTATAGTATAATAGGAGCGAAAAAATTTGTTTTATGGTAGCTGGTCAAAAAGAGGCACCCCTGATAAGATTATTAATCTGGAAAAATTGCTTGTGGACCGCTCTCCTTGACAGGCTGACAAATTGAATGTTAAAATTGTACGTAGAGAAGCTTTGTTAATTTGAAGAATTTGCAAGCAATTTACTCACCGAAAGTTATTTAATGAGGAGGTTTATGTAATCGATCGGACGTAAGAAAAGTTTACCCAATTGTTCACCAAATAAAAGGAGAAAAAATGAAGAAATTGAGTGTGTTTATTGTTTTGGCGATTTTAGCAGGTGTGCTTTTCGCCGGTTGCGCTGGTGGCGGTGAAGCCCCCAAAGCAGAGGAAACCAAAGATTCATATACTTTTGGTACCGTTGTAAAATCAATTGCGTTTAACTGGTTCTTGCGCCTGGAAGAGGGTGTGCTCCAGTTTGCTGAAGACACCGGTAACAAAGCATGGATGGAAGGCCCCTCTCAGGCAGATTCAGCCGCTCAGGTGCAGATTATTGAAAACCTGATTGCTCAGGGCGTTGATGGTATTTGTAACGTGCCCTACGGTGTGCCCGAGAACGAGCCTGCCCAGAAGAAAGCCATGGATGCGGGCATCTTTGTTGTGACCCACGAGGCCAACACTGCCAAAGAAGGCACCGTTCACTATAATGTGGAAGCCTTCGACAACTGCTCTTACGGTGAAGAAATCATGAGAGAACTGGCTTCTCGCATGGGCGAAGAAGGTCAATATGTCCAATTCGTCGGCTCTTTGACCAACGCCACCCACAATGAGTGGACCGACTGCGCTGTTGCATTCCAGGAAGCAAACTACCCCAACATGGAATTCATCGGCAAATACGAATCTAAGGAAGACCAGGAAGTTGCCTACAATGTGTTCAAAGATCTTCTGAAGACCTATCCTAACATCAAGGGTATGCAGGGTTCTGCTGCTGGTGACGTGGTTGCCTGCGGTCGCGCCATTGAAGAAGCTGGACTGAATGAGCAAATCTCCGTGGTTGGAACAAGCATCACCTCCTACGCAGGTGAATTGCTGAAGACCGGTGCGGTTGACCTGGCCATGGGCTGGGATCCGGCAGATGCTGGTTATGCCTGTAACGCTGTTTTGCTCAAACTGGTCAAGGGCGAAGAAATTACAGAAGGTATGGACCTGGGTGTTCCTGGCTTTGAGAACATCACCATTAAGAATGGTCCTAATGGCGCCCCGACGATTTACGGCAATGCCTGGATCAAGATCGACGCTAATAACATGCTGGATTATGACTTCTAAAAAATAGTGCCAATTAAAATTAGCGGCTGTGAGCATCACCTGTCTCTTATACACATCT
>LSQX01043867.1_pt3 | contig 45262 bp, 47 predicted proteins | sample 654561 | NCBI WGS metagenome assembly LSQX01 (sample SAMN04489861, study PRJNA283612) | anaerobic digester metagenome | isolation source: 4 biogas reactors fed with cattle manure at either 37C or 55C with and... | place: Denmark: Kongens Lyngby | collected 2014 | reverse complement strand
ATAATGAAAACTTCTTGACTTTTACCGGTTTTTCTTATATAATACATGAGTAATAAAAACTATGGATTCAAATAAGTTTCCATGGCGGAAGGAGTAAAACGATGAAAAAAGACATACATCCGAAATATCACAAAGCAACGATAGTATGTACCACTTGCGGGAACGCGTTTGAAACCGGATCTGTATTGAAAGAAATCCGAGTCGACACGTGTTCTAACTGCCATCCCTTCTTCACCGGACAACAGAAATTCGAACGGGCGGCAGGCCGCGTGGAGAAATTCAGAAAACGTTACGGGAAAAAGTAACCATAATAAAAAAACGGTTCGTAATTTGAACCGTTTTTTTATTAATCCTTTTTGGAGAAAATTATTTAAAGGACACCTTCGGCGCTTCCCTTTGCGCTTCGTCCTGCACGGCGAAAAACTGCGCGGCCTTGAACTTAAAGAGACCGGCAATAATAACCGTCGGAAAGACCTCGATCTTGTTGTTGTATTCCAAAACCGTGTCGTTGTAGAACTGTCTGGCAAAGGAAATCTTGTCTTCCGTCGTTTTTAATTGTTGCATTAAATCCTGAAAATTGGCATTGGCCTTAAGTTCCGGATATCTTTCTTGCACCATCAACAAACGACTGAGAGTGCCGCCCAAAGATTCGTTGGCCTGGGCCATTTGTTCAATGTTCCCGGTCTTGGCAGCCTGGGCGTATAATCCTCTCGCCCGGGCAAACTCCTCGAAAATACCTTTTTCCAAATCGGCATAACCTTTAGTCGTTTCAACCAAATTGGGAATAAGGTCAAACCGTCTTTTTAATTGGACGTCAATTTGACTCCATCCATTTCTCACCTTGTTGCGTAATTGCACCAATTTGTTATAAGCGCTAATTACCCACACCAAAATCAATAATACTAAAACCGCGACACCGATTAAAATCCAAGTTCCTGTGCTAACTAAAAAATACATAGCAATCCATCCTTTCTATCTGGCTCTGAATCCGCCGCCGCCGCCGCCGAATGAACGACCGCCGCCAAACCCGCCGCCGCGGCCGAAGCCGCCGCCCCGGGTAAACGCGCCCACTTTTTGCGAGTAGTGAGATGCGATCGTAGTGTTCATATTAGTTCTGGCGGTCAGAAGCGAATTATTTATTCTTCCCAGGACATATCCCAGGTGGAATCCACGATAATGATAACCTAAATGCATGAAAGTCGCGCTTTGAACATCCAATTGTTCCGGCGCAAGCTTTACTTTTAATTGTTTCATAACTTGATCGGCTATTTTTAATGAAGTTGCGTAGACCAAATAATGCTCCCAAATAACGACGCCCGGCATCGGGTAATCCTTCATCCGGCCGAAATCAAGCATAAACTGCCGGAACGCCTTCCATTTCGCGTAATCCTCGTTCCCTTTTACGCTGCGCCTATCGATTCTCGCAACATAAGCGCCATAAATGATCATCGCGGCGAAAGAAGAAATTATCGTAAACGTAATACTCAAGTTGAATGTGACGGCGACCATGAAACTAATGAGCAAATACGCGGCCGGAATCAATAACACGACGTAGAGTTTTTGCTTTTGTTTGGCAAGACCGGTTTCAAAGAAATCCCGTTTCTTCCCGGCGTCCTTCGCCAGGCGAACAAAAGTTTTCGACATCTTGCTGAAACGCTGGGCGTTATCGTAAGAAGCCTTGGGATATTTCTCAATTTCCTTGAAACTGACCTCGGTACCGTTCCCGCAAGTTTTTATAAACCAATCGATAACATGCCTTTCGTGCGGAAGCAATTTTTCCATAGCTTTTTGCTCGGGATTGAGCGCAATCTTAAAGTCTGGTTTTTTGGCGCTGACCCGCTCGCCGGTCGTGTCCAACATCAAATACTTTCGCCTGATCAAATCTAGCAGCGTGGCGGTAACGTCCTCGTCATTGATTTTCCGGAAATAGTAAAGGTAACTCATTTCCGCCGGCGTGTAATCGGCGGGCAGCTCGCGGTAATACTTACCGACAAACTGCGGCGCGTGCTCTTTATCATATTTAACGTAAGCCATAATCATAAAGAGCACCATAATTATATTCATGGCGAAAGTGCCGTAAAATATTACTTGCGCGGCGGTGATTCTCCGGTTGGTTTCAACCGCGAGTTTAGTTTCGTAATCGACGATACTTTCGCGCATATTCACGGGCAGATAATTTTTATCGGCAACGCTAAAATCATCCGGATCCATCAAGATCCTAAACTCAAGCAATTCGTCTTTTTTAATATTTTTCATTTCAAAGCGAACGCTCTTATCTTCCAAATGCACGACGCCGCGCGAAAGACCGTGACCCCAGGCATTAACCACGCCCGTCGGCGTAGTAACGATCACTGTTGAACGCGAGATTTTTGAAGGAAAATACTCGAATAACTTCCAATTCAGCTCGGCAATATCTTGATACAACGTGACGGCGCCGTTTATCTTGTATTTATATTCAAACGTCATCTCGCTTTGCATGCCGTCATATACGTGGATGAAAATCGTCTCCATATTAGTTTTTGGAGGAATGATACGATTGCCGCGCTCGTCGCGATCGTTCCGGAATGAATATCCCACGCGATACGAGCCCGCCGATAATTCTTGTTTGTCTTTATCGTACACTTTTACCGCTACGCTATCTTCGTCAAAAGACGCGGTGTTTTGCGCGTTTTGATACAAAGGGTTGTTGGGGTCGTACTTTCCGTAGCCGATATCCCGAAAAGTCACGCTTCCGCCGTTCGGAAACCTCACGACCCACCGTTCCGTGACTAGCATATCGCCGGACTCGTCGATGTCGATTACGGCATCAAGCGATTTAACATTGATTTTTGTCGCGGACATGACATAATTTAAGCCATAGATCGCCAGCGCGGTAATCGCAATCAATATAAACACAAGAATCGTTTTTTTATTCGTGTTCAAATTCATCATCCTCCAAATTTCCCCACAACCAACCGGAAGGCAAATTTTTCACGTCGACGATCGCTTTAGTCGTGGGGTGTTTGAAAACCAACCGCCAGCAAAACAACCCCAGGCGATCGTCATAATTTTCTCCCCGATAGCCGTATTTAAAGTCCCCGACGATCGGATGTCCGGCCAAAGCGAGTTGTTTGCGGATTTGGTTATAACGACCGGTAACCAAATTAATCAGCAAGACGGAGAAAATCTTGCCGTCATGGCGAACGGTCTTAATTTTCCGATACTTCATAACCGCTTTTTGCGCGAATCTATCTTCGGGCGAAGCCGCTTCCGCGACTATCCGCCCCCTTCTCTTAACTTTCACAAGATAATCCGTAAGCATGCCTGATACCGGCGCCTCACCCGTCACAAGAGCGACATATTCTTTTTTAAACTGTCGCTCCCTGATTTCCCGCGAAAGCCTGCCGGCGGCCTTGCTGGTCTTGGCGAAAGCCATCAAGCCCCCGACGCGGCGGTCGAGACGATGGATGAGACCGAGGTATACTTCGCCAGGCTTGTTGTATTTGTTTTTAATATACTCTTTGGCGATGCCAAGCATGTCGGGATCCCCGGAAGCGTCCCCCTGGCTTAAAACGTCCGGTTCTTTCAAAACGACAAGCAAATGATTATCTTCGAATAAGACCTTTAACTTTTCAGTTGCGGTCATAGCCGGACTCGATTTCGTTTTGATATTTTTCAAAATCGCGACGGTTTTTGATCTTATAAGTCTTGTATGTCTTTTGCGCGCTGACGCGGAGTTCGATTTGCTCGCCGTCGAAGAGATAGATAAAATTGCGAATCTTACGGAAGGCGTATACATTACCGTACCCGACCTCGCATACTTCGTCGCCCAACGAAAGAATAAAATCGCGAATGACGCGGGACAGCGCGGTTTGTTCCTGAACCCCAGGGCTTATTTGATCGATTTTTTTGCTTTGATAGTTTTTCTCCAAAAGCAAATACTTGTTTTCGAATAATTGATATTTAATCAAATCAATCATATACGGGGTCTGCTTGATCGCGTACTCGTCATATTGGTTAAAATCGTCGCCAATTGAAATCAAACGCGGACTCAAGCAAACGCTTGACGCCAAATCGTAACCTAGTTTTTCGTTTATCAGCAATTTTATCTCGCTGGGGTTTTTCATTATATAATCAATATGTTTTAAGCTTTTCCCGATTACGGGACCGTATTTGCCGGCGCGAAATTCGATAATAGTCAACTGGTTGTTTTCATCGTAACCGATGAGATCGATTATTTCATTATTGTGCCCGCTAATAACATAATCCCTCGCCAGAATGCGCAACCCAAGCAAGTCATAGGCGTTTTCCGCGATTACCGCTTTTATCACGGCCAGATCAGCGGGCCTTTTCGCAAACAAAACGGCGTTTTTGATGTTGAATAATCTTAAGTCGCTCATAATTCAGTCCCACTTGGAAATGCGTTTTTTTTCATTGTCTTCGTCCGTCGGTTTTTCTTTTTTTCCCCTGCCGATAAAGATAACGCCGAAAATATAAACGGCGGGAAACAAAACAAACATCCCGATAACCAGCCCGAAATCACGTAAAACCCCGACGCCGATGAAAACACCGAACAAAACGGCGGCTATCAATAACAAAGCATAAAAAACATACTTCATTTTTTATTGCCTCCTTACTTAAACCGCGACGAACAAACCTTTAAATTAGCCCGATTAAGAATGTTTTCGATTTTTTCCTTTTCTTCCGCCGACAAAACGCCTTTCGGCAACGTCAAAGCGGCGTTTCGGTTTAGGTAAAAATAATAATAATTCCGCGTTTCGTATATTTTTTCAAACCCGGTTAACGGGTATGCCGATTTGACATTATCATCTTGATAAATAATATCTTCGCCGGCGAACGTCAAGGTGTAATGGGTTGCCCGCGGTCTTGCTTTTTTCATTAATGAATTAATTGCGGTTTTAATCATCACCGCGCGTAAAAACCAAATAATTACCGCCATAAATAAAGAAAAAAAGGCCGTTTGATATCGAGCATAGATAATAAATATAATACCGATTATCAAACAAACACCCGACAAAAGCAAAAATATTATTCTGGAGGGACCTTTTCGCGTCAGGTGAAAACGGAAAAAGTCCCTGATTCGCTCATCGCTGTGGGACGTTCGAACGGTCAAAAGATTACTCTTCTGTTCCATTCTCAGAAACCGCGTCGGTCTCTTCTTCCGTATCTGTTTGGCTTGCTTCGTTGTTTTCCTCGACCACGACGCTTTCAACCTCTTTGCTTTCTTCATCCGCTTCGGTAACTTCCGGCTCGGGAAATTCGGGATGAACAAAAGTAATCGGTCTTTTCACAATGTCATGCTCGACCTTTTTATGCGGTTTTGTCTGCGCCTTCTCGTTTATAATCTTGGTGAGATCCTCCTGGGAACCTTCCAATACGGCCTCGGCGCGACGGTCGATGATGATCGGGCTTTTTCCCGCCATTAAAATATAATATTGGGGCATTTCATAAATTTCCGTGATGAAAGACCAATCAAAATCAATCGGGGAAGTTTCGCCGCTATAATACAACAAAATCTTTTCATCGCTAATCTCGACCGTGTGCGTCATAACCCGGCGCGTGGAGAAATAACGGGCCAAGTCTTGATCAAGTTTGGTTTCCAAACTGACCAATCTATAGATTAACCAGGCCATATACAAGCCGGCTATCGCCGCGGGATAGTAGTATTTAAAACGGAAAATATCAAAAAAAATCACTATCAAAGGCAAGACAAAAAGAATGATCGTGTAAAGAAGCATGTTTCGCTTGTATTTCATGATAAACAAATTACAGTATTTCAATGCTCTAAAGTCTAATTTTGTAACAATTTTAATGCTATTCATAATAAACCTCCATAAATTATTATAACACAATACGGGATAAAAATAAAAGAAATTATTTATATTTTACCAGTAATAATGTATAATGATTACAAATATGTTCATTGCTAGGAGGTAATGATGAAAGTTTATATTAGCGCCGACATCGAAGGCGTCAACGGTATTTGCTCGTGGCAGGAAACCGACGCCGCGCACCCGCGCTATCAGGAGTTCAAAGAGCAAATGACTGAGGAAGTCCGCCGCGCCTGCGTCGGGGCAAAAGCGGCCGGAGCCGACGCGGTATTCGTTAAGGACGCGCACGATAGCGCCCTGAATATCATCTCCCACAAGCTTCCCGAATACGCGGTTCTTCATCGCGGATGGGAAGGGTCGGTTTGCAGCATGATGGCGGGCCTTGACTCAAGTTTTGACGCCGTTGTTTTTGTGGGATATCACAGCCCTTCTCAATCGGACGGGAACTCGCTATCCCACACGATGAACACGCGAATCAATTATGTTAAGATAAACGGGGAAGTCGCGAGCGAATTTTTAATCAACGGTTTGTACGCTTCCTATCTCAACGTTCCCGTCGCCTTTCTAAGCGGCGATTTGCGCCTTACGGAAATCGCGAAGAAAACGAATCCGCATATAGAAGTCGTCGCAACGAAAGAAGGCCGGGGAGGCGCAGCCGTTTCCAGGCATCCGAACGTCACAAATAAAGAAATCGAGGAAAAGGTAAAGGCGAGCTTGCAAAAAGACCTTTCGCAAAACATCGTCCCGCTTCCGCGCCGCTTCGATATTGAAATCCAATACAGAAGACCGGTCGACGCATTAGACGCTTCATTTTTCCCCGGATGCAAATTAATCTCTTCCGACACGATTTCTTTTCAAAGCGATGATTATTATCAAGTTTTGGTTATGTTCAAATTCAATTTATAAAAAAGAACCCGGACTAATCGGTCCGGGTTGTTTTATATATTCACGATTAAAATTTCAATGACTTTTTCCCTGAAAGTCCGGCAAGTCCGGCGCAAAAGATTAATAATTTCAAACATGCACGCGAAGATGATCGGATAGAAGATATTGCCTTCCAATTCGCCGCCCTCCACGGAACGGGAAATTGTTAAGTCGTTACCCATGATATAATAAGAAACCTGTCGTACCATCTCCACGATTACCGGGGATGACGTTTCCTCGATTTTTTGGGGAATCGTGATTTTCCCTTCCTTGGCAATTAGCACGAGGTCGGTCGCCACCTTCGCGAGATCCGCACTCATGATTTTCAGCGCCGACGAAATCCAGGTGATGGCGTCCAGATTACGACCGTTATCAAAAATATTTTTCGTCAGGTAAAAATTCTCGCCGCTATGAGTCGATAAATATTTAATAAATTTATTAATAAATCGATTGCCCGTCTCCTCGTCTTCGTGAGCGTTGCTTACCCCGATCTCGTGCAAGCCGTTCAGCGCCGCCTCAATTCTCTTCATGTCCCTTTCCAAAGCGTGGGCAAATGACGAGAGTTCGTCTCCCAAAGTCGAGTCGAAATTCTTTAAATTGTATTCGTTGATTTTGTCAAAATACGAGTTGTACAGTTTTTTCGCTTCCGCAAGTAATTTTTTCGTCAACCGGATTGTCGTTATCTTGCCGGCGAGCAACACCACATCGCCAGTGTTTTGCCCGAGATTAACGTGTTTCGGGTTAACGAAATTATACTTTCCTTTTTCGCCGCCCAGCATTTCGTTCGCTCGATTCGCGATAACTTCGTTGGCGTTGGAATTCATGCTCGCGCCCGAACCGCCCTGAATCACGTCGGTAACGAATTGGCCATGCAGGCGGCCGTTAATAATCTCGTCGCAGCTTAACGAAATCGCTTCCGCGACATCAGCCGGCAATAATCCCAAATCTAAGTTGGCTTTTGCGGCTGATTTTTTGATCACGGAAAAGGCCTTAATCATTTGTCTGCATAAACCGTGTTTTGTTATCTGGAATAATTCTTTTGAACGAAAAGCGCCAATACCGTAATACGCTTCCGCGGGTATTTGCACTTTCCCCAAAGAGTCTTCTTCGAATCTGTATCTCATTTCCCATCCTCGCTTCGTTTTATTGCTTCGCTTACCGCGCGAACGACATCGGCTTCAAAAACCGAAGGAATTATATATCCCGGGCTTAACCGGTCTGGAGCGACCAAATTCGCGATGGCCTCCGCCGCCGCGACGCACATCCTTTCGGTAATTTTTTTATAACCGGCGTCAAGCGCGCCGCGGAAAATTCCCGGAAAGGCCAAAACATTGTTAATTTGATTCGGATAATCGCTGCGACCGGTGGCGTAAATGTAGGCTTTGGTTTTCTTAATATCGGCTAAACTAATCTCGGGGTCCGGATTGGCCAACGCGAAAACGATCGGCCGGTCGCCCATTTTATTGACCGCTTCGGGAGACAAAAGATTCCCGCGGCTCACGCCGATGAAGACGTCGGCTCCGGCAACGATTTCCTCAATCGAATCGTTTTGATAATCGTCATAAGAATCAATAATCCCGGAATTCACCAACTCCTCCACAAGCGGGATAAGCGGCTTTTTCTTGCTCACGATGCCGCGGCTGTTGCAGGCGTAGATCTTACCGACGCCCATCGCCTTGAGCAGGCGGGCGATGCTTGTTCCGGCCGCCCCCAATCCGAGCATTGCGATCGTCAACTCCGGAAACTTTTTATCCGCCAGTTTACAAGCGGAAATCAACGCGGCCGCGGTAACGACGGCCGTGCCCCTTTGATCATCGTGAAAAACAGGAATATCCAGGGTTTCGATCAAGCGTTGTTCTATTTCCACGCATCGCGGGAAAGCAATATCCTCCAGGTTAATGCCGCCGAATGACGGTTCCAATATTTGTACCGTCTTAATAATTTCTTCCGTGTCTTTCGTATTTAGAACAATGGGAATGGCGTCGATACCGGCGAATTTTTTAAAGAGAAGGCATTTGCCTTCCATTACCGGGAGCGCGGCCAAAGGGCCGACATCCCCAAGTCCCAAAACGGCCGAACCGTCCGAGATGACGGCGACCGTGTTTTTTTTTGACGTGTACAAATACGCGCGGTCGGGGTCAGCCGCTATTTCCAGACTGGGATAGGCAACGCCGGGCGAATACGCCAGGGAGAGATCTTCGCGACTGTCAAGTCTCACCTTTGAACTAACCGCGAATTTTCCACCTATATGAAATTTAAGTGATTTAGTTTTTAATTCGTTCATTTTTTCTCCAACCGTCATTTTATATTTTATCATATGTCCAAGGCAAAATAAAGGGCAAAAAGTTGTTTATTTTCATATTTGCTTTTACGAAACGAAAATACGCAAACTTGCAAAACACCCTCCCGCCATGTCATATATTGTCTTATCGGCTCATAATATTTAATAATAGGGGTGAATTTTATGAAATTTATCATCAACGGGAACAAAAAAACCGAAGGTTCGATTCGGAACAGCGGATCAAAAAACAGCGCCGTCGCCATCATACCCGCCGCGGTATTGGCAGAAGACGACGTGATTCTCCGAAATGTTCCCGACATTCATGACGTGACAACTTTGATTAAGATAATAAAAGATATCGGATACGAGATCGATTTCAAAAACAATATCCTATCAATCAAAAAAAGAAAAAAAATAAACCATCGGATTTATTCCGACGAAGTTGGCCGCCTGCGCGGGTCATATTATTTTATGGGGGCTTTCCTCGGAAAATTACAAGAAGTCGTAATTAAAAATTGCGGCGGTTGTAACCTCGGGTACCGGCCGATAAATTACCATTTGGAAGGATTTAAAAAGCTGGGAGCGAAAATTGTCAAGCGCCCGGATAAAATCAAACTCTCCGCGAAAAACCTCGTCGGATGCGAGATCGCGCTCGGTTTCCCTTCGGTCGGCGCGACCATCAATATTATGCTTGCCAGCGTGAAAGCCCGCGGCGCGACGATCATTAAAAACTGCGCCAAAGAGCCGGAGATAATTGACGTCGGCGGTTTTTTACGGGCGATGGGAGCAAACATATCGGGATTGGGCACCGAAACGATTGTCGTTAGCGGCGTTGAAAAACTAAACGGGTGCGATTACGCCATCACAAGCGACCGCATCGAAGCCGGCACTTATTTGATTATCGGCGCGATGGCAAACGGCTCCGGCGTAACGGTTAAAAACTGCCGGCCGAATTATCTCACGGCGTTAATCGAACTTTTGAGAGATGTCGGCTGTTCGGTAGACGTCGGAATCGATTCCGTCACCGTTAAAAAAGAAAAGCCGCTAAAGCCGTTTCATATCACAACAACCCCCTATCCCGGTTTCCCTACCGACCTGGGGCCGCTGATTTCCGTTCTGGCAACGCAAATCCAGGGAATGTCGACGATAAAAGAGACAATCTTCTCGAACCGTTTTTCTCATGTAAAGGAACTACAAAAAATGGGCGCCGATATTATCGTGAAAAACGACACGATTTATATCAACGGCGCGACGGAACTCGCGCCCGCTTCCCTTGTGGCCGCCGATTTGCGGGGCGCGGCCGCGCTTGTGCTGGCGGCGGGAATGGCCGAGGGAAAAACCGTTATCGACAATGTCGAAGTAATGTTGCGCGGATATGAAAAACCGGTGGAGAAACTTTCTTCCCTGGGGGTTGATATTAAGCTTGAGACATAAAAAAAGAAGACCTCAGTCTTCGTAGATCGGGTATTTTTCCGAAAGGGCATGCGTTTCATTTTTCAACCGCTTTAAAAATCCTTCGTCATCGCGTCGTTTTAAAGCCGCGTCGATGATGCGGGCGATTTCTTTCATATCATCTTCTTTGAAACCGCGCGTTGAAACGGCCGGGGTCCCCAGTCTTATGCCGCTCGTATAGAGCGGCTTTTCGTCGTCAAAGGGGACGGCGTTTTTATTGCAGGTGATGCCGACCGCGTCTAATGTTTTCTCCGCCTCGCTTCCCGTGATTCCCAATGTCTTCTTGACGTTAACGGTGAATAAATGCGTGTCGGTCCCGTCGGCGACGATATGATATCCCCTATTTTTTAACGCCTCGCTCAAAGCTCGGGCGTTTTCAACGACTCTCTTCTGATAAAGTTTGAACTCATCGCTTAAAGCCTCTTTAAAACAGACGGCCTTGGCGGCGATGACGTGCATAAGCGGGCCGCCTTGTAAACCGGGAAAAACGACGCGGTTAATCTTGACCGCAAGCGCGCGGGAATTGGTCAATATCAAGCCGCCGCGCGGCCCCCGTAAAGTTTTATGGGTTGTGGAGGTGACGATGTCGGCATACGGAAGCGGGTTTTGGTGTAGTCCCGCGGCAACCAAGCCGGCAATATGAGCCATATCGACCATCAACCGGGCTCCCGACTCTTCGGCGATCTCTTTAATGCGTTTGAAATCTATGGCGCGCGAATATGAACTGGCGCCGGCGACAATCAACCGCGGTCGATGCGATAAAGCCGCGTCTCTTAACTCTTCGTAATCAAGCATTTCGGTTTCCGGATTCACCCGGTAAGGTATGAAACGATAGTCAATGCCGGAAAAACTCAAGGGGTGCCCGTGCGTGAGATGGCCGCCGTGATTGAGAGCCATGCCCATCACTTTATCCCCCGGTTCCAATAAAACGCGGTACGCGGCCATATTGGCCGCGCTCCCGGAATGAGGTTGAACATTGGCGAAGGCGGCGCCAAATAATTCCTGCGCGCGAACAATAGCCAAATTTTCCGCCTCGTCAACGAATTCGCAACCGCCGTAATATCTTTTTCGGGGATAACCCTCGGCATATTTATTTGTCAGAACCGAACCCTGGGCTTCCAAAACCGCCTTGGAGACATAGTTTTCCGACGCGATAAGTTCGATGTTTTTTTGTTGTCTTTTCAATTCTTTTTTTAATATTTTATCTATTGCAGGATCAAAATACCGCAGGCTCATGCTACCTCCATGTTTATATTGCCGATAATTTCTGATAGTTGGCTTTCTTTTTTTCTTTATTTATTTTATTCAAAATGAGCAAGGAAAAGAGAATGTCGCTGCCGTTTCTGGTCTCGCTTAAATCGATCGCGTAATTTTTACCGCCGACAAGAATGCTCGCGATTTTTGCCTCGGTAAATATTCTCAGGGTGTCAATAAAAATCCGCGCCGCCTCGTAATTGCGCATTATCAACAAATTAATATGGGTTTGATAGATGTTGTTCGGGGAATGAGCGGAAAATAAACTTGCAAGCGCGCATGAGTCATATATGTTAATGTTATTAAATTTATCATCTTTTAGCAGCATCTTGATGATATTCATTTCCAAAACGTCGGTTTTATTGTTAAGATTGGTTATCATGGCGGCGTTGATTTTTTTAATGTTCAACGCCTTGATAACGCCCTCTGCCTGAATTATCGCTTTCTTTTTATCGTCAAAATCGACGTTCAGCCGCCTTGACGAATTGCTTATAAACAAATAGTGCCTGAGCGACGGCAAATCAATGACGTCCACCGACCCGATCTGCCCTTCTTCCTTGACATCCATTATCCGGTTAAAATAAGACGGGGGTATTTTCCCGAAGGCGACGTAATCGCATCTTCCTTTGCGGAGGAATTCATAACAAAAATCTATCGCTTCCAATTCTTCCGGGCAATCATATATGGCAAATCGGTTATAATCAATATTGTGTCTGAAACTGTTTTCCATTATCTTTTTTTTGTCGCCGATGAGGATATAATTGCCGAGATTCAGACGAAGCGCGTTGTCCAACGTTTTTAACACATTAGTCTCATAGGGCATGATAAACGCAATATTCATGATAATCACCGAAAATAGTATATCCGAGGCGTCGGGAATATTTTGGTGATTTTTGACGGCGGAATTATTTCTCTTTTGAATTAAACGCCTTCATCCAACCGTAAGTGAATAAAGCCAAACCGGCGTAACCCAAAAATATAAGGCCAAACCTGTTCCAAAAAGCGGGAAGGTTTTCCGAACAAGCTGATAAAACGAAAGTGCCGATTAATGACAGCACCCCGAGTATAATAAGGACATAGGCTAATTTTTTCATATCTTACTCCAAAATATTGGTGGTAATATAATCAACTTTCCAACGGACGAACTTCTTGGCCACCGCCGCGTCGTCAACCGTCCAAACATTGACCTCGATATCGTGTTTGTGAAAGCGAGCGATATCCCGGGCGGTTAAGTTTTTGTAATGAACGTCGGCGCCGGCGTTAATGTTTTTACATAATTCGATCGCTTGCTCCGGCAATTCGCCCATTAAATATTGTAGGCGCAATTCGGGAGAAAGCCGGCGCAGCCGAAGGAGATTGGAATAGTTAAAAGATATTATCGTGATCGCATCAACCAAACCGAACGCGGTTATTTCCGTAAAAAACTGTTCAATCTCGCGATTAGTAAGTTCCGGCTTTATCTCCAAAAACGAGTGTTTCCGGTATTTGCGGGCGATCGCGAGATATTCCTTGAGCGTCGGTATTTTTAAATGGGACGGAGTATCCTGAGTGTGAATATCATATAAATTAATCGCCGATAATTCTTTATACGTGGAGTCATTGATAACATGCTTCGCCGGGGAAACTCGCGCCGTGTCGGCGTCGTGACATACGACGAAAACATTATCCTTCGTAATGCGAATATCGCATTCAATCCCGAAATAAGAACGATTACCGGCGGCAATAAAAGCCGCCGCCGTGTTTTCCCTTTCATACGCGCTATAACCTCGATGCGCGATCATTTTTACGGAGTTCCCAAATTTCTTCATTTTTCTCATCTTCCGTTCTCAATATATTTTAACTTATTAACCGGTAAATGTCAAAAAAATAACTACTCTTTTTCGAGTAGTTTTATAATCATCCAGGACCAGGAGGATTCGAACCTCCGATCATTGGGTCAGAGCCAATTGCCTTACCGCTTGGCTATGGTCCTATATAAAATGGCAGGGCCATCTGGATTCGAACCAGAGATGACGGAGTCAAAGTCCGTTGCCTTACCGCTTGGCTATGGCCCTAAATTAAAAATGGTGGTGGGGGACAGATTCGAACTGCCGAACTCGGAGAGAGTGGATTTACAGTCCACCGCGTTTAGCCACTTCGCTACCCCACCCCATATTCAACCGCCTTAATATTCTACTACATTTCCGGAAAAAAATCAAGCATTTTTTGATTTTTCCTTTTAAATGACGCCCCGTAAAAACGGGGCGTCATTTTTATTTATTTAGGCTGTCATAAATGGCGTTTACCAAAATGCTTTCATAGTCCCCGCCAAGTTGCCAGAACATAATCCCGCCCAAGCCTTCCTGAATTATGTATTCGCATTTGTACCCAAGCGACACGGGATCGTCATAGGTAATCAAGGTTGTCCCGTCAAATAACCACGGCGCCTTGGCGTCATCGTCAAAATAACGTTGGAAATTAGGATTGTTTAAATAGTCGGTATAAATCTTGGCGAATGTAACGGAGTTGGCGAAATCCGCAGTCGGAAGCCCCATCCCGTCATCGACCGGATTACCGGTCACCGTCCCGATGTGACCGTAAAACGCCCCTCCGATTACTATTTTGCTTTTATCGGCGCCGGCGTTCTGATAAGCTAGGACCGCCGAGGCGGCGCTCGTTTGCGGGCTCGTTGAGTATTTCGACGGATACAAATTGGTGTGGTGAGAGGTCTTGGCCGAGGACGAATAACTGATCATATCATAAGTCATCAAATGGAAATAATCCAAATGCCCGTTGATCTCGCTGATCTCGTAATAGTTCTGGGCGCCCCAGCTGCCGGCCGGGAAAGCCGCGGTCAATAACAATTCGGGATCGACTTCGTCAAGAGCGTCCCTAAGCTCCCGGATTAGGCTAGTAAAGTTATATTTATCCTCCGGTTTGCCTTTCTCCGAACCGATATCGGTGGTCGGGTATTCCCAATCAAGATCAATCCCGTCAAGCCCATAGTTCTTAATAACTTCAACGACCGATCGCGCAAATTTCGCGCGGTTTTCCGCCGTCGCCGCCATCGGTCCAAAACCGGTCGCGCCCCAGCCGCCGACGGAAATCACGAAACGGACGCCTTTGGCGTGAGCTTTGTTTGCAAGAGTCGCCAAATTGGGCAGGTGCGAAACGCTTAATTGGTTATTAATGATGTAACCGAACGAGTAATTAATAACGTCGATCTTGTCCAGATCCTCGTCTTTCAGGGAGCTTCCCTGATAATAATAAGCGAAAACCGGCTTTTTACCGTCGAGATTCCTAAGTTCGTATTTTTCCACTTTCACTGTCTTCTTAAACACTCCTTCGACTACGACATTTTTTTGATATCTTAAAGTGGCTTCAAGCTGAACGTATTGATCTTCTTTTCTTCTGACGACCCGCCCGGCGGCGGAAATGGCGTCGGGATCGGAGCTTGTCCAGGCAAGCTGGACGGAATAGTTTCTCATGAACCTAGGCAAGGAGATATTGCCTGTAACTTCCGCGGGAATCATGGCGTCCAATTCCGCGATCGCATCCTCAATTATTTGGCGCGCCGCTTCTTCCGCTTCTTTTTCCGGGTCGACGACCGTAACGGTAACCGACGTTTTCGCGTCTGGGTACTCGATAAGATAAACTTCGATCACAGCCTCGCCTGCGCTTAGGGCGCTAACCAAACCGGCGTCGTCTACCGTGGCGATATCCGGGTTTAGAGACAAATACGCGACCGCCGTCTCTTCGGACGCGCCTTCAAGAAGCGCTTCTATTCGCTCCGTTTCGCCAATGTTTAGATTTATGCTTTCGGATAAAACGGATAGCGAGGGAATAATCGGGCCGATGTTATTATTATTGTTATTATTGCCGTCATTATTCTTACCGTTGCACCCTGTTGTGACGACAACAAACATAAGAATCGCGATTCTTAGCAATATCTTCTTCATGCTTCCCAATTCTTTACTAATACGTCTCAATTACAAACCCCTTACCTGGGCAATACATCTCGGATGATTTGAAAATTATATCTCATAAGCGAAAAATAATTCTCGCCTTTTTTATCTTCATCTTTGGTGATGGTTCCCAAATGATGCAAATATTTCTTCGCTTTGTCGGTAAGCCCCAGAGCTTTCAAATACGCTTGGACTATCGGCGATTCCAACTCGTTTTTCGTAAGACAAATATGCTTTATGCCCAATGACTTGGCTAAATTAATCTTTTCGTTCATTTCGCCGGGGGAAATATCGGCGCTTTCGTTATCGTTGCGCAATTTAATGCGGGCGATGCCGTATCGGGGCTGCCAGTAAGCGTAAGCGTCATGATCGACGATAATGCTTTTATTTGCGATCGCATCGTCGCTCAAAATATCTTTGAACTCTTCGTCGAGGGTCTTTAACTTACTTTTTAACTGATTGCAATTTTCGGTGAGCAACGTCGCTCCGGCCGAATCAATATCCAAATGGGAAATAATGTTTTCTAATATAGTCTCCGCCATAATTTGCATGTTTATCGGATCCAGCCAAACATGGGGATCATAAAACACGCTTCCTTCGTGAGGATGGGAATGAGAGTGCCCGTGATAATCCTCGCTGTTTATTTCGATTAACTGCAAGTTATCAGTCAATGATATGGTCGGCACGTCGGCCAGCACCGTGTTCTTTGATTGTTCAATTACCGGTTCCAACCCCAGCCCGATATAAAATACGATCTTGCTTTTGGAAAGGCTGATAACTTCCGAGGGCGAAACCTCGTAATCGTGAACATTTTTCCCGCGCGGGTATACCGGCTTAACTTTGTAGATATCGCCGACTATTTCCCTGACTAAAAACTCTACGGGGTAAATGCTCGCGTAGATATCGACGTCCTCATGTTTGCCGACGCAACCGCTAATTAAAGGAAAAATTGAAATGAGCAATAACAAAAATGCTTTTTTCATAACTCCACCTCCGCTGGCATCTATTTCGATTCCGATTTCTTTCTCCGCTTTATTTTCAATAATTTTTTCTTTATTGTTGATTTGACTTTTAAAAATAATAACGCCAATTCCCGGGAATAAACTAGTTCCGAAAGCCACTTTTTAATAAATCCGTACGCCTTCCGCGCCCCGCGACTGAAGCGTTCAAGATCCGAATGGAGCCCGAACCGGAGCAACGCGCGGTAGATCAAGCCACCCGCGAAAAAGAAAAAAAACGTGTATATTGATATCAATCCTTCGCTCACGCGAAAAGCATAAAGGCAAGCCACAAACACCATCCCGAGCCAGTATATCGATTGAATAACATAGCCCAGGGCCGCCTTTACTTTCCAGCGCCGTAGGTAATAATGCAAAATATCGTAAGTCGCGGCGAGAAATATCCCGAACAAAGTAAAATAAACGACCAGCGCCAACTGATTTTTAAAAGTTATCATTTAAATAGTTTTGCCAGAAAGCCCTTGGTTTTCGCCGCTTGGTCTTTCGATAAATACTCTATCAAATGTATTTTGCCGGTGATAAGCAATATTTCCCTTTCAATGTCGAGATGCTTCATTTCTAAATCGGTCCCCCGAACAACCATTTTCCCGAGCACCGTGTTAAGGCGAAACTCGTTGCTGTTCAGGCTTTCGATCTTTTTCACCCCGGTTATCTGTAAATCGGTTCGGTTTTTTAGGGTGATTTCCTGGCTTGTCACTTCTTGATTCATATAATCCACCTCAGTAGATTATATGCCCGGCATAATTGAATTATTATATTAAATCCCCGAAATGCCTCTCCCAATCCTGATAGGTGATAAAACGGATCCCGTGAGCGGCGTCTTTATAAGTTAAAATCGCAATCTCGCTTTCGTTTAAATATCTTTGCACTTTATCGATAGTCGGATAAATTAACACCACTTTGACGCCGGGAAAATCCCCCCGCAAAAACCCGATCAGCTCGTCCAAATACCGTTGCCGGGAATAACCGCGCCCCGGCCGGTTTTTAGAACCGCCGTAAGCTAAATTCCAGGTATCCTTGCTGTTGATGGTAATGGCGGCGTTTAACGGGACAAATGCCGTTTTAATAAAAAAATTTTTCTCCCCGACCTCAATTATATAATCATATGTTTTTCTTTTGACGACGGTTAATCGGTACCCTTTTTTGTCGCAAAAATCGGATAGATTGGCGAGAATCTTCTTTTTTCGATAATAGAGCAACGCCAGATTCGTTATCAAAAATAAAAGAAGGAAAACTCCGACGGCGATTAACCAATACCAATATTTCGTTACTAAAATATAATTATTCATCGTTATCATCAGTTTATATTATAGATTATTAACAAAGAAATGTCAATTTATATGTTGAGATGAGAAAAATATGGTATAATACTTCCTGAGGAGACGCGAGCAATGATTGACGATGTTTTATTTATTGTGAATTTGATTCTTCTCACGACAAACCTCACTATCGCCGTCCTGCTTTTTTTTATGATTAAAAACTTGATGAAAAAACGCATTAACGAGAAAATCAGACAATACGATGATTTTAACGCCATTGCCAAAAAAAACGGGATTGTTTTTTTCGGCGATTCTTTGACGGAATTTTATTATGTTCATGAATTTTTCCACGACAAGCATGTCTATAATCGCGGGATTGCCAGCGACACGACGAGCGGCGTGTTAAACCGGCTGCGTTCCAACGTCATTTCCTTAGCGCCGCGCAAAGTGTTTCTACAAATAGGTACTAACGACTTTCATAAACGTCGCGCCGTGGAATATATCTTCTCAAAGATAAAACGTATCATAGAGGTTCTTAAGGAACATTTGCCGGAGACAAAAATTTATCTTATTTCTTTATACCCCGTCAACCCGAAAATCAAAGTATTCGGAAAAATCGTAACCTATCCGCGAAAGAATAAAAATATCGATCGCGTGAACCTTTTGCTTGAGAAATATGCCGAAGAATCCAATATTACTTACATCGACATCAATAGCAAACTGAAAAATGACAAGGGCCTTTTAAAACCCGAATACACGCTCGACGGCCTCCACCTAACACATGACGGCTACCAATTGGTTACAGATATCCTGAAAATATATATTGATGACTAAATTTGCGTTTATTTTTTCCCGATTTATGTTATAATACATTATAAATATTGATCGAAAGGATATGTTGGCATGAATAATAACTTAACGGATCAAGAACTTGTCAGAAGACAGAAAATGAATGAATTAAAATCAAAAGGAATCGATCCTTTCGGCGGCGCTTTTAAACGAACGACCAATTCGGAGGAATTGAAAATAAAATTCGCAAACCATACCAAAGAGGAATTGGAAGAACTAAATTTCCGGGCGATTGTCGCCGGACGGATTATGACCAAAAGGGGAAAAGGCAAGGCCGGTTTTATGCATTTGCAAGACCGGCACGGGCAAATCCAAATCTACTGCCGAAGCGACCATTTAAGCGAACTTGAGTACGAAATATTTCAAAAAAGCGATCTCGGCGATATCGTCGGAGCCGAGGGAGTGGTAATCAGGACCAATACCGGCGAAATAACGGTCAAGGCAACCAAGCTCACGCACCTGGCGAAAGCCTTGCGTCCCTTGCCGGAAAAATATCACGGCCTTCAGGATGTCGAGGAAGCGAGGAGAAGGCGCTATCTTGATTTAATAGTGAACGAGAATTCCCGCAAAGTCGCGTTCTTACGTCCGAAAATTATCCGCGCCTTTCAAAAATTCTTCGACGGCAAGGGTTTTGTGGAAGTGGAGACGCCGATTCTTCACACCATATTGGGAGGAGCGAACGCCCGTCCATTCGTTACTCATCATAACGCGCTGCACATGGACTTTTATCTGCGAATCGCGACCGAGCTTCATTTGAAAAGACTTATCGTCGGCGGGATGGAAGCCGTGTACGAAATCGGCCGCCTCTTCCGGAACGAGGGAATGGACTCCACCCACAACCCGGAGTTCACTTCCGTCGAGGCATACCTCGCGTATTCTGATATGGAGGGGATGATGAACCTGGTCGAGGAGTGTTTCCGGTTTGTTTCTAACGAAGTTCTTGGCGTTTGCGCTGTTGAATATCAAGGCCAAACCATTGATTTCGCAAAAGATTTTAAACGTGTCCATATGGTCGACGCCATCAAGGAAGTCACGGGAATCGATTTCTTCGCGGTAAAATCCGACGAGGAAGCCGTGGCCTTAGCCCGCGAGCATAATATCGAGCTGAAGAAGCATGAAAAATCATACGGTCATGTCGTCAATCTCTTTTTTGAAACTTACGCGGAAGAGAGAATCATCCAGCCCACTTTCGTTTACGGGCATCCAATCGAAATAAGCCCCCTGGCCAAAAAAGCCAAGGACCCGCGTTTCACCGAAAGATTTGAATTGTTTATTAATAAAAAAGAATACGCCAACGCTTTCTCTGAGTTAAACGACCCCATCGATCAACGGGAACGTTTCGAAAAACAATTGAAAGAAAAAGATTTGGGCAACGAGGAAGCGAACGAGATGGATATCGATTATATAGAGGCCTTGGAATACGGTATGCCGCCGACCGGCGGGGTGGGGATTGGTATTGACCGCACCGCTATGCTTTTGGCCAATGTCGATTCCATCCGTGATATTATTTTGTTCCCGCATATGCGGATAAAAAAATAGCCGTCATTTTGAACGGCTTTTTTTATAAGTTCAGTTCCTCGCCGATTAAAGCGAATACTTCCAATGTGGTCAATGTCCCCACGGGGATATATCCTTCAAGCAGGATATTAAATTCATCAAAAATTTCCGGTTCGCTCGGTTTTTGCTCTCGAATAATATTCTCTATTTTCTCAGTTATACCCCTGATGACGCCTCTCGTCTCGTCATTATACAAATCTTTATCCTTTAACGTGTCCTCCAAATCGCTTAAATAAAGCAAATAATTCACGAGCGCGTCGTATTCCCGGAAGGAGGCGATATTTCTTCGAAAATACTTTTCATAATACAGCTTGGTTTCCTCCAGTTGTTCGTGCAAAAAGGAAAAACCGACTTCAAAAATTACGAGTAAATCTTCGCCAATCTTTTCGCCCGCTTCCGCTCGCTCGCTTATATGATCCAAAACTACGATGACGTCATAGAACCGGTCATAGATTTTTATTTTGTTTTCCTTTAACATCTTGATAAAATCATCGTTTTGCATCACATATGCGCGATAGTCTTGGTGATTTATCATTTTTCTTCCTTAAATAATTGTTTAAACTTTACTTTTCCGCGACGGTTGGGTTTCAAATTATTCTGCGCCAATTTGCGAAGTATTTCCGGCGACCCTTCAACAATATCATCCTTCTTGATAATCAATCCCCGATCTTTATCAATATACATATAAAAGCATGTTTCTGTTTCGTAGACGCTCTCGAAATACTCCCATCCCAAAACGGCTTTTCCTTCCAACCCCTCGATAAAGCGGACGATCTTAGCCTTGGTAATCTCGATGATTTCCAATCTGTCGCCGCGCTCTTTTCGGTTTTGCCTGATAATGGCGTTGATTCTGCCAAAAGTGAATGTCGGGACCATCCCGAGAACCAAAGCCGTAAAGCCCCAAATGATATAAAGATTAATGTCCGTCGCGTCGGTAACTTTCAAAGATGCCCTTATCGCCAAAAAAAACGCTAAGGCAACGGCGATAAATAAGAAATAAATTGAGTAAGATTTCCGAAACATATGGAACAAATAAAATTTCCGGTGCATTTTTTCATCGTATTTGCTTTTTACCAATATTTTATCCATGCTATCACCTGTTTTCTTTTATATATTGTACCACAAAAGCGCCGAAAAGTGAACAAAATCATTTAAATAAGTAATGAGAAAAAGTTATGATTCGCTGAAAATATGTTATAATATTACCCGAGGTTATGAAAAATGGACTACTTGCTTAAATCATTAGTTAATAACAGAAACGTTCGCTGCTACCTGGCGAGAACCACCAATGTCTGTAACAAGGCGATTGAAATTCACGACTTATGGCCGAGCGCGGCCTCGGTCTTGGGAAAAACCTTGACCATTACCTTGATGATGGGGGCGATGTTAAAGGACGAGGAAGCGCTGACGGTAAAAATCGACGGCAACGGGCCGATCGGGCTAATAATCGCCGACGGCAACGCAAGGGGCGAGGTGCGCGGCTATGTAAACAATCCCCACGTTCATTTCAGTCGCGAAGGAAAATTGGACGACGTGATGACGATTGGTTATAACGGTTATATTGACGTGATCAAAGATTTGCGGTTAAGGGAAATGTACACGTCGACCGTTCCCTTGCAGACGGGGAACCTAGCGAAAGATTTCACTTACTACTTCCTTCACAGCGAGCAAACGCCGTCGCTCGTCAGCCTCGGCGTCACGATAAAAGAAGACAATACGGCCGAAATATGCGGGGGCATTATCATCCAGCTAATGCCGAGCGCCACGGAGGAAGATATTGTGATGATCGAAAGCATGGAAAATCAACTTAAGGAAATGTCCCGGTTATTGTTGCGTCACGAGCGCTTGGAAGATCTTATGGAGACGCTTTTCAAGGGGAATTTTCAAATCCTTGAAACAATTCCGGCTGTGTTTAAATGTCCATGCAATAAAGAGTCTTTCGCCCGCGGCATCGCTACGTTAGGCGCCGAGGAGATAGAAGACATTATAGAAACGGACGGCAAGGCAGAAGTCGTCTGCCATTATTGCCGTTCCGCGTACAATTTTGATAAGGACGAATTGAAAAATATTAAGGAGGGTTTAAGATGAAAACTTTGGAGTTCGCCCGGGAATTACTGGCGATTCCCAGCCCGAGCGGCTATACAAAAAACATCATGAAGTTTCTTGGTGAAGAATGCGGGAAACGCGACTTAAAATATCATTTCTCGCCAAAAGGCAATTTGATCATTGACTTCGCCGGCAAAAACGACCACACCGTCGGTTTATGCGCCCATGTCGACACTCTGGGCGCGATGATTAAAAGCATCAATTCCGACGGAACCCTAAAATTCACCGTTATCGGCGGACCGCTGCTGCCGACTTACGACGGGGAGTATTGTTACGTCCTTACCCGCGGCGGTAAGACTTATACCGGGACTTTTCTTTCGAACAGTCCTTCCATTCATGTTTATAGAAACGCAACGACGCTCGAACGCAAGGAAGACAACATGCACGTCCGCCTGGACGAAAAAGTTAAAAGCAAAGACGACGTTCTAAAGCTGGGCATCGCCCCGGGTGATTTTATTTCCGTGGAGCCCAAAACTGTAATAACGGAAAGCGGGTTTATTAAGTCAAGATTCCTCGATGATAAAATCAGCGTCGCCATTCTTTTCTCGGTGATTGACGAGATAATCGAAAAGCGGTTGGAGTTAAAATATAATGTCAAGATTATTATCACTGCGTACGAGGAAGTCGGGCACGGCGCTTCCGCCATTCCCGAAGTCGACGAATTGATCGCGGTCGATATGGGGTGCGTCGGCGACGATTTAAGTTGTACCGAATATGACGTTTCGATCTGCGCCAAAGATAGTTTCAGCCCCTATGATTTCGATATGACCAACAACCTGGTGAAAAAAGCCCAGGAATTGCAATTAAATTATGCCCTTGATATTTATCCTTATTACGGTTCCGATGTTTCGGCAGCCTTAAGAAGCGGAAACAATATTAGGGGAGCGTTAATCGGGCCCGGCGTCAGCGCTTCGCACGGGATGGAAAGAACCCATCTTGACGCCGTGAATAACACGATTCGCCTGATTATCGGCTATTTGACTTAAAAAGCAAACTACTTTTTTGGCTCGGCTCAAAAAAGTAGTTTTTTAATCGAAATATTTAAATACTAATGCGTTAAAAAAGTGCCGACATTGTAAACGTCGCGAAAAATCTGTTTTTTTGTTTTTCCGTTATCGTTTTTTCGACATTATTTTTTTTATCTCCCGGTACAGTCGGTTGATCGGCAACCCCATGACATTATAATAATCGCCCTCAATCCGACGGATGAATTTACCGAAAGCTCCTTGGATGCCGTAGGCTCCTGCCTTGTCAAAAGGCTCCCCGGTCCGGATATATTCCGCGATTTCGTCCGGACTCAACTCCGAGACAAACACTTTCGTCTTCTCGACAAAAGATCGGCACACGCCGCGAAACCCAAGCGCGACGCCCGTATAAACAAAATGATGGCGGCCGCTTAATAACGCGAGCATCTCTTTCGCCTCCTCATTACTTCGGGGTTTCCCGAGAATTCTCTCGTCCAGCGCGACGATCGTATCCGCCGCGACGACAAGCGAATCGGGATGCTTGGGCATAACAGCTTCCGCTTTTTTTAACGCCGTTTCCCGCGCATACTCCCGCGGCACGACGCGATTGTTATTATCTTCGTTAACGTCGGCAGTCGCGGTTATGTAATCAAACCCCAAGCGCCGCATCAATTCGCGACGGCGGGGAGATTGGGAAGCAAGCACGACTTTCATTCTATAACTCCGCTTCTAAATATTCGCCTACCGTTTTGATGATTTGTTTGCGTTTTTCGAAGTCGGGAAACGCGCCGTTAGCAAGTTCCAAAGCCCAAATAACGGCGCCGGTAGCCGGCGGGACTTCCAAAAACAACACCCGGAATTCCTTTTGAACGTTTTTCGCGATTTCATCCTCGAAAGCTTTTATCATTATCGGGGATGCGCCCTTTACCCAAACGCTCCCGGCGAGCACGACCTCGACCGGCGGGTCAAAATCCATATTTAAAATCGCGCCGGAGACGGCCTGAGCGCAGCTGACCCCAACCGACCTTAAAATCTCTTGAGCGACGGCGTCGCCTTTTTCCGCTTCCGTGAAAACGGCGAGTGTGAGGTCGGTGTAGTCCATCTTACGTTTGGTCACGGCCTCGCTGATGGCTTCCATTAAGTAATACTTATCGCTAACGCCTAGTTTTCCCATCACGATATCGGTTAACGATGTCGCTTTTCCCATCCGATAAGCGGCGAGATATACTGACCGAACCGCCAAACGGGCGATATAACCACCGCCCGCGTCGTCGCCAACAATCCAACCGATGCCGCCCACCTGCAAATAATTCCCGCGCTTGTCGATGGCGCCGCAGGACGTCCCGGTGCCGTTAATCGAGCAAACGCCGTAACCTTTCTCGGTATTCGCTTTAATGCCCAAAAATGAGTCATTCACGACTTTAAAGCGGGAAAAACCCATTTCGGCAACGATTTTTTCAATGTTCTCCTTTTGGTTTGGGGTATCGACGCCGGCCAATCCGAACACGGCGGCCGCGATATCTTCCGGTTTTAAAGCGAGCCTGTCTAGAAGACGTGACACGCCGTCTTTCATCGCTCGGCGCGCGCCTTCATAGCCGTCTCTGAATTGCTCGTGGCTGCAGGTCGGCCCCCGGTAATAATCAATGAACGCTCCTTTATTGGTAAAAAGAAAATAATCGGTTTTGGAATTACCGCCGTCAACTCCCATAATAAATTTTTCCATAATATCACCCTTTAAAAAACTGCGGCAAATAACGCCTGTGCGCCATTTTTAATTCTTGAAAACAATCGCGCGCTTTATTGTAATCGCCAACCAACGGGTTGATGATAAGCGCCCTTATCGCCTCGTCCTCGTCGCCGCGCACCGCCGCTTTGACGGCGTGTTTCTCATAATCCTTAATCAGGCGCATCATTTCCTTGATGTGATCGTTATCGATTTTTATTTTTACGGGCTCGGCCCCCGCCTTCCCGATAACGGCCGGCACCTCGACAACGTCGTCCGCCGCCATGAAGTCAAGCGCGCCGTTGTTGAGTACGTTAACGACCTGAACGTCGCGCTTGTCATTATAGATGGAATCGACAAGATTTAACGCGACCTCCGAATAGCGGGCGCCGCCCCTTTTGCTTAGGAGCTCGGGTTTGACATGCAGCTCGCTATCCGCGTATATTTGTAACAGTTGTTCTTCAATGTCAATACATATCTCTCCCCGGCTTTTTTCCGCTTCTTTTACCTTCGCCAGCTTCGAATCTTTGTAATAATAATATTCCAAATATGAGGAAGGTATGGCGCCGACAGTTTTGATCAACTCCGCCGGAAAGCCTTTTGTCGGAATGTTTTGCATGGCCTGGCTGTTTATTCCTTGCCTTATCGCCTCGTCCAGGTAATCTTTCCCGCCCGACCTGATGGACGTAATCCAACTCAAATGATTAAGGCCGACGTAATCTATCTCCGCCTCAGTCAAATTGAGGCGTTTTTTGAGACTGTCGATCATATTTATCGGGACATTGCACACGCCGATTGCTTTTATTGACGTATGATTAAGCAACGCCTCGGTTACCATGCCCGCCGGGTTTGTGAAGTTTATCAACCACGCCTCGGGGCAGAGTTCCCGCATGCGCCGGGCGATTTCAAGCATGACCGGTATGGTGCGCATTCCTTTAAAGAAGCCGCCGATGCCGTTGGTTTCCTGACCGATCAAATCATATTTCAAGGGGATTTTCTCATCCAGCACCCGGGCGGGAAGTTTCCCGACCCTGATTTGGCATAGCGCGAAATCTGCGTCCCGCAAAGCCTCGTCCAACGATTTGGTTAGGCGCGTCTCGCAGGGAATTCCGGCTGCTTTTATCATTCTTTGAGCAAGGCCGCCGACGATATTTAACTTCCGATCGTCGATATCCATTAAGTCCAATTTTTCAATCGGCAAAACATCTTTTTTGTTGATAATGCCTTCGATCAGTTCGGGCGTGTATGTGCTCCCGGCGCCGATAATGGCGATTTTAATTCCTCTCATTGATTGTTTTCCTCCCTGTTTGTATTTCAATCCAAATCATAGCCCATATCGATTAAAACTTCGCATAATACGTCGGGGTCGTCGGTCATTATCGCGTCCGCCCCCGCTTTGATTAATTTTCTCATCGTGTCCTCGTCGTTAACCGTCCAGTATTGCACGGCGATATTGCGCCGGTGAGCGCGCCTTATATATGTCTGTCTTACAAGATTTAACTTAACGCCGTAAACGTCGTAAGCGACGGGGATTTGCAGGCACACGAAACTGGAACGATCAAACAAATTAACCCCGAACATCTGGGTCAAAATAAACCGAGCGGCCTCGCCGACGCTCGCGCCTCTTAATATTCCCGGGTATCTCTCGCGCAGATATTGTTCGATTTCGTCATGAAAAGTCCCGATTACAACGCGCCTCGACAAATCGCTTTCGGGATATCTCTCATTATCGGTCAAGAGCGAATGCAAAATATCGGCGGCTCTTTTCCCTTGGTCGCCATCGTTTTTTATTTCTATTATAAAGAGCAAATCGGTATCGTAATAAGCGTCGAAAATCTCCTCGATGGTTACGATATTAAGTTTGGCCGCGCGAATTATTTCTTTTCGGTTTTCGTCCGCGGGGGCGACCAAATCGGCGTATGACCGATTCCCGGAACGGTCCGTGAATTTCGCGCCGAAATTGAACTCCCGCAATTCTTCCAATGTGAAATCCGCGACATAATAGTCCTTCTTTTCTCCTAAAACCTCCTCGGCGTCGCTGCAGGCGTTGATCGTAAAATCATGAATCGCAACCAGGCGCTCGTCCTTGGTAAGACACAAGTCCAACTCAAGAATATCGACATGACAATTGTTAATCGCGTAATCAAACGCCAGCATCGTGTTTTCCGGGTTTAGGTTTTTCCCGCCGCGGTGAGCGGCGATCATCGGCCGCCCGCCCTTGGCCGCGATAAAAGGATTTTCCTCAATTGCCTTTTTTGGCGGAATAATGGCGATCGCAACCCAAAAAGCGACCAAAATCATCACAACCGCCAATAATTTCAATAATAACTTCTTTCTCCTAGTCCTCATATAAATACACCGCAATAATTATAACACATTAACCGTGGACAAGCAAAGGATAAAACGGAATTGCGGAAACTACGTTTTCATGCCGGACATAATAAAAAAGCGAAGCCGGTAAGCAGAACGCCTTAATAGCTTCGCCTTTTATTACGAGGCATACTGCGCCCCGCCCGATTAATTATTGCCAATCAACTATTACGAAACAGTGCCGCGGGCTCTAACGGTAATAAACTTATGCAAAAAGTACTCGAACACGGCTACTGTTATAAGAAATACCAGACTGCTTACCCAAGTCACATAAAAATTCACTGTCAAAAGGTCAATGATATAAGCAACTATTACCGCGAATATCGCGTCGCTTACCGTGGCGGACACATTGCCGTATCTCGGCAACACCAACAAGTCGCCCACCAGGTAATTTACTATTGCCACCGTAATCGCGACAATGAAAATCCATAACAATGTATTATCATTTATTAGTCCGAATGCAATCCAGGAGGCGATAAACGTTGCCAATATTTTTATAATCAAGCCTAAGAACGTTCGTTCCATACATAATCATCCTTTCTTTATTTTCCTTGTATATTATTCCCCGAAAATTTTATTTCCATAACAATTAATTTGCATTTATTCGATATAAAAAGAGGCGCCCGGCGCAAAAAAAAACCCATAACGGCAAAACCGTTATGAGGTTTCTATTTCAATTATTTCATACATTTCTTTCGAATCTTCTTTTTTCGCGGCGGCGTCAAGCGATTTGACCTCGATTATTAACTTTTTTTGATAATAATTAATCTCAATCACGTCGCCGACTTTCAGCCGCGTGCTCGGTTTGGCCACCCGCGAGTTGACCAGGATTTTATCGGTCGCGCTCGCCTCTTTGGCCACCGTCCGGCGTTTGATAATGCGCGAAACTTTTAAGAACTTATCCAGTCGCATCGTCTCCGCCTTCGGGTTTATCGGTCTTTTTCGCGTTTTGCATCGCCTCGAGTTGCTTGCGATAAATCTCCTGTAATTCTTCTTCTTTTTCTTTCGCTATTCTCTCGGCTTCTTCTTTGGCTTTTTTCTTTTCCCACCAAGCGAGCTGACCAGTGTTGACAAGCTCATAAATATCTTCTTTGGTCAAGGTTTCAATCTCGATCAGATGCTCGGCGATTAATTTTAAGAGATCTTTATTGTCGACTAATATTTTTTTCGCTTTTTCGTAGCATTCGTCGATAATCTCTCTTATCGCCTGGTCGATTTCCAACGCCACCTGGTCGGAAAAGTTTTTGTCTTTCATATAGTCGCGACCCAAAAATACTTGGTCGGCGGCGCGCTCGTATTGAATCGGCCCGAGTTTGCTCATCCCATATTCGGTGACCATTGCCCGGGCGATCATCGTCGCCTTTTGGAAGTCGCTGTGAGCGCCGGTCGTCATCTCGTTAAACATCAGTTCTTCCGCCACTCTTCCCGCGAGCAACCCGACGATCGTATCGAGCAGCCCCGATTTCGTGCGCAGGAAACGCTCTTCTTCCGGCGTCATCAAGTTATAACCGCCATACTCGCCGCGGGGAACGATCGTTACTTTTTGCACGATCTCGGCGTTATCAAGCTTAACCCCGATAACGGCGTGTCCGGCTTCATGATACGCGACAATCCGTTTTTCGAATTCCGAGTACTTACGGCTCCGTTTCGCCGGCCCCATCAAGACGCGGTCAACGGCCTCGTCGATATCGTAAATCTTGACTTCCTTCCGGCCTTCGCGCGCCGCGAGCAACGCGGCCTCGTTAAGCAAGTTTTCCAGGTCGGCGCCGGAAAATCCCGGCGTCCTTTTCGCCACGTCCTCGAGATTGACTTTCGGGGATATTTTTTTGTTCCGCGCGTGCACCTTTAGAATGTCGGTGCGGCCTTTCACGTCGGGATTGGAAATCCTTATTTGTCGGTCGAAACGTCCGGGGCGGAGCAACGCCGGGTCCAAGACGTCCACGCGGTTAGTCGCCGCCATCACGATCACGCCGGAATTTTCCTGAAATCCGTCCATTTCAACCAGGAGCTGATTGAGCGTCTGTTCCCTTTCGTCATGGCCGCCGCCCAAGCCGGTTCCTCTTTGCCGGCCGACGGCGTCCAACTCGTCGATAAACACAATGCAGGGGGGATTCTGCTTCGCCTGACGGAACATGTCGCGGACGCGGCTGGCGCCGACGCCGACGAACATCTCCACGAATTCGCTACCCGATATCGAATAAAACGGCACTTTGGCCTCGCCGGCGACCGCTCTGGCGAGCAAAGTCTTACCGGTTCCCGGCGGCCCGACCAAAAGTATTCCCTTGGGAATCCGAGCGCCGATTTCAAAATATTTTTTCGGGTATTTCAAAAAGTCGATTACTTCTTCTAGTTCTTGTTTTTCTTCGTCCAAGCCGGCGACATCCCTGAACGTCGTCCGCGAGTGACGGGCAAGTCGGGCGCGGCTGCGGCCGAATTCAAAAGCCCGGTTCGTGCCCGCGGCTCCCCCGGCGCTGCGCATGAAAAAGATTATCATCCCGACAACCAATAATATCGGCAGGACGACCAAAACAATAATCGAGAACCAGTCAATGGAACTCATTTTTTTATAATCGACATCGACATTATTTTGCACGAAAATTGGCAAAATCTCGTTATCGAGCGAAGTCTCGGGAATCATAACAGTGTAACGGGCCTTTTGATTCTCAGAATCGCGGTAATCGCCCGAGATATTAACGTAACCGATATTATCGCCTCCGAGCGGGGTGATAGTGGCGTTTTCGATCCGGCCCTCGATCACGTATTGCCGGAAATCGTTATAATTAAGCTTGTCCGGCTTGCCCGAGGCGTTGCGCATAAATATAATAACGCCGACTATCAGCAAAGTGATTATTGCAATAATGCCGATATCGGCTTTTTTTATTCCTTTGGGTTTCAACTGTTGTGGTCCTTGTGACATTAAAATCCTCCTTATTTCTTGTAAACGGCTTCTTTAAGAACGCCGACATAGTCCAGGTTGCGGTAAAGCTCGTCATAATCCAAACCAAACCCGACAACGAATTTATTGGGGATGGTTTTGCCGATATATTTGGGTGTTACGGTATTGACCGTTCTCCCGGCTGGTTTGTCCAAAAGCGTTACGATTTCGATGCTTTTGGCGCCGCGGTCCTGGAAAAGATTCATTACTTCCTGAATCGTGAGACCGGTATCGATAATATCCTCAACAATTATAACGTGACGGTCTTTAACCGGCGTTATCATATCTTTGAGAATCATCACGGCCCCCTTGGACTTGACGCCGCTGTAACTGCTCGCCTGGATAAAGTCGATTTCCGTCTCGCATTTGATGTGTTTCATCAGTTCCGCCATGAAGGGAATGCTTCCTTTGAGAAGCCCTACCAGGATCGGTCTTTTTCCGCGATATTCCTCGGTCAGTTTCTCGCCGAACTTTTCGCAAATACCCGCTATTTCTTCCCGGGTTAAAATGATTTCATCGATAAAATCATCTTTTAAAATATCATCCTTCATATCTTTCCACCCTTATCAATATGTTTCTTTCCTTGATTTTTTGTAGGCGCCGGCTCCGGGCGATGCCCGGAACGGCGATTATTTCCCCGTCTTTCTCGATTACGAGGATTTTTTCTCTCGTTAATATGCCGATTTTTTTATCGATAAGCAAGTCTTTTATTTTTTTATAACCGGAGGAAAGTAAAATTCTGTCGCCCGGTTTCCGGGACCGGACTCTTACCGGCAACATAGCATTATTATACCATACTTCATCAGGTTTTAAAATGTCCATTTGATTTATTTTAAGAACATTTACCGATATACTGTCATTTATCGCGTATATTCCGGGCTTCGAGATTTCAACGTCGAAAACCGGTTTTATGATCTCGCCGTCATATAAACTAACGACGCCATACTCCTTCACAACCGTGAATTGGTTTTTAAAATAAACCTTCAAGTTTTTTTTCGCCGAATGGATTAATTTTATTATCTCGCCGACGTTGCTTTTGCTCGGGCGATAGCGCTTTAGGATTGCGAACAACACCTCGTACTGTAGAAATTCCGACAATTTGGCGAATTCATCGCGGGAAAAGCTGATTTTCTTACCGTCGCTTTCAATCATCTCGTTTATAATTTCTCCGACGCGGGTCGCGACGACTTCCCAAGCCCCGGTAAGCGTCTCGGAAAATTCCCGGAATTTATCGTGAATATCAGTTTCCTCCGCGACCAACGACGGGACGATATTCCGCCTAATCCGGTTTCGGGTATAAGTGTCGGAAAAATTGCTTTCGTCCTGAAAATATTTAACGCCCGTCATTTCCGCATAAGCGTAAATTTCCGCTTTAGTAATATTGGAAAGCGGCCTGACAAGCAAATAATCGCCGGCGTTAACGACCGGGGCGATCCCGGCATAACCTTTAAGACCGCTGCCGCGCATAATCCGCATGATCACCGTTTCCGTGTTGTCGTCGGCATGATGACCGGTCAATAAATAATCGGCGTTAATCTCTTTCATGACGCCGTCGAAAAAGGCGTATCTTTCGCGACGCGCATAATCCTGAAAATTAGCGTCGTCGTTCGCTTCCAAGCGATGGAGATGACACTTAATATTATGACGCAAACAAAAGGTTTTTATATATTTTTCTTCGTCTTTTGATTGCTTTCGCACCTGGTGATTTATATGGGCTACTTCGATGGCAAAGTCAAATCGCGCCTTTAGCTCTATGAAAATCTCAAGCAAGACCATCGAATCGACGCCCGCCGAAACGGCGATCACAATTTTTTTATTATTCAATTGTAATTTGTTTTTCTCAAAAAAATCAATAACGCGGTCAATCATTATTTACCTCATTATATTATTATACAATAATAGCATTTTATCTTCAATTAATTTGTTCAATTTTTAAAATAATGAATTTGAAAATAAAAAATGAGTTTTCACTGAAAACTCATTATTTTTTGAGACCGCTTTTTGTAAATAAGACATTGGATGGAAAAGAAGTGACTTTTAAGTCTTTGTCATACTTATCTTTTACCGCCTGGTTAATCATTTTATTGATTAAATCGGGAAACGGCGTTTTCTCTTCGAACAAATAAAAGGCAAGCGAGCCGGGAATCGTGTTGATTTCGTTGACGTATAGGACTTCTTCGGCGGTATCATATAAATAGTCAATCCTGATGACGCCTTGCGTGCGGAAGGCGGTCGCGATTCTTTCGCTCGCCGCGGCGACTGCGCCCACAAGACTCGGGGAAAGATTAGCGGGGATTTCCCGGCTTGAGTCAACCGGCAAGTACTTGTCGTCAAAAGTCAGAAAAGCATTCCCGCTTTTGACTTCCTCGATTTCCGAGAGTCGGTGCTCGCCATCCGTTTTCAATACCGCTTGATTTAATTCGCGATAACCGACAAGTTTCTTTTCGACGATTATATCGTCGTCATATTTAACGACGTAATTTAGGGCTTTGATTAACTCGTCGCGGTCTTCGGCGATCTTTATCCCGATGCTCGAGCCGAGCGACACCGGTTTCACAATCAAAGGATATCCCAATTCGGAACTCTTCTCCAAAACGGTGAAAACATCTCTTTTATAATCCTTCAGGCTGAAGTAAAAATAAGGAACGACGGGGAGACCGATTTCCGAAAGCAACAATTTTGTGTAGTATTTATTTTGGAGCAACGCCGCGGGAAGAACCGGGCTTCCGGCGTACGGGACGCCTAAAACATTGAAGAAACCGGCGAGACTCCCGTCCTCGACGTTATTGCCGTGAGCGACCGGAACGACGACATCTATCGGCTTTCTATATTTAGCAGGCAGGAAAGGTTTTATTCCTTTCAAGCGCAGGCGACCGTCGCGCTTATACGGAGCGACGGGATAATGTTTGAAACCGGGCTTTCGGAAAGTTTCAAGACTGTCAAACCGGGGTCCGACCCAAAACTCGCCCTTTTTGGTAATGTAAATATGAATAACGTCATAACGAGCGCGATCGATCGCGTGGCTGACTTGTATCATCGACAAAATCGAGATCTCATGCTCGACCGAATTGCCGCCAAAAACGACGGCGATTCTTTTTTTCATATATATCCCCCTCACGTTTTATCATTAAAGTAACCCCTTATTAAATTTTATAGATATCGGCGATGTCGTTTTCTACCAGAACGGTCGCCGCGGGAAATTCGCTTTTCACTCGCGCGATCGCTTCCCGGTAATCTTTGACGACGGAGAAATTGCTAAATCCGTAATCTTCAAGACCTTTCTTTATAATCAATCCCGTCGGGGACGAGATCAAAACTACGTAATCGCAAACCGCGGCGATTTTTTCCGCCAACCCGTAATTGATCTCTTTTTCAAGCGGCCCGGTCTCGACAATTCCCGGCGTGATTAATACTCGGGGTTTCTTTCCGCGGGCTAAGACTTCAAGAGCGCTCGCGAAACCGGCGGGATTGCTGTTATAGGCGTCTTCTAAAATCGTGTAACGACCGTCCTGCGCGACGCTGAGACGGTTTTTTACCGGCTCCAGACGCGCGGCCTGGAAAACTATCTCGCTTACGGGCACGCCCAATTCTTTCGCCAAGGCGAAAGAGGCGAGCAAATTATAAACATTATGACGCCCTAGAAGCAAGGTTTCGATTTCGGCCTCGCCGCCTGGATAGCGAACGGTAAATCGCAAACCCCGGGTATCGGCGACAATGTTTATAGCGCGGTAATCGGCCTCGCGGTTAATTCCGAAAGTAACAATCCGGGCGGAGGTCTTATATTCGCGGTTTGAAAGATGCTCGCAGTCGACATTGATAACGCCGACGCCGTCTGCGGGCAGACCGTCAATTAACGCCGTTTTTTCCGCGATAATATTATCCATCGACTTAAATGATTTAAGGTGTTGCGGGCCTACGGAGGTGACGACGCCGTAGCGCGGCCGCAGGAAATTGACAAGCTTTTTTATGTCGCCTTTTCGGCTCGCCCCCATCTCCGCGATAAACCACCCGTAGTCCGGGTAAAGTTTTTGATTAACGTTAAGGGCTATCCCGTTTGGCGTGTTATATGACTTGTCGGTGCAAAGAACCATTTCTTTTTCGCGCATCATGGTAAAAAGAATATTTTTTGTCGTGGTTTTGCCGTAACTGCCGGTAACGCCGATTACCGTCGGGTTGTATTTTTTTAATTTTTTTCCCGCTTTCAGTTGATAATAACGGGCGACGGCATATTCGACGGGATAAGCGATCGCCGCGGCCAAAAAAACAAACAACGGGAGCGAAAGATGAACGATCGCGAGCGACGAGTGAAGTTGCGGGAGGGGCAGGAGAAAATGCAAAAGCGTGCCGGAGATAATCGATATTAAAAAAAGCGTGACCAAAAGCCGCCGGACGCGCGGGGTTATTTTCAATTTGATTATCGGCGGGCGTTTTTCATAAAAATATAACAGCGCCAGGGAGTAAATTAAATACAAAAGTTGCGCATACCAATACCCGGCCAGAAAAACCAACGGCGCTAGCGGCAGTAAAAACACCCCGTTCCGGTAATAATAATATTTCAAAACCAGGGGAATCGATGAAAAGTGGTAATGACTTTGTTGGAAGAGGTTTGCCAAACGCGAAATCATAAGAAGTGTCAACAATACCCCGAAGAATAAAGAAAAATATTCAATGATGTTTTTTAGAATTTCCATAGCCGCCCTCTATAATATTTTTTTTAGCGCGCGCAAAAATCTCTTTTCTTCCTGCAAGAAACAAAAATGACCGCTGTTATAAAAAGTGATTAATTCGGAACCGCGTATTAATTTTGCCATTCGCAAGCCGTTCCGATAAGGAGTTTCCTCATCAAGCAAACCCCAAAACAAATACGCGGGGCAATTTATTTTTTTCATGTCTTTTCGGGAGTCGTGGTTAACCGCCTTTACCAGGATCTCCCGCATGACTCCGGTTGATTTCCGGTAATCGGCGGATCCCGAATTTGCGATTAATTTTTCATGCTTTTTGGGAAAGAAATCTTTATAAACTTTTTTCAATATTTTGTAACGATATACCCGCAATCGCAGAAAAAAATTACGTTTTCTAATGCCGGCGGAACTGACCAGGATTAATTTCTCGGCCCCGCTTTCGGCGCAATAATTAAGAGCGATTCTCCCGCCGAAAGAATGAGCCACAATAACCGGGTTTGTTATCCCAAGCTCATCCAGGAGTTCCTTGAACGCCGCGGCATAATCGGAAACCGACATTGCCTTCCGCGGTATTTCGCTCTCCCCGAATCCGGGCAAGTCGATTCCCAGGACGCGGTATTCCGCCGCCAAAGCAGTCGCGATTTTTTCGAAACAGGAAAAATCTTGCCCCCAGCCGTGCAAAAAAACAATATCTTTCCCGGTCCCCGAAGAATAATACGCCACTTTACCGAAAGTCGAAACAAAAGTGTTTTTTTCCATATACAATTATATGTTTTTCCAAGCGTTAGTATACTTGCAACGCCTTCAAGAAAAAGGTCGAAAATATAATCGACCTCATCTAATCTTTTGAAACAAAAACTTTATACTTTAATAACTTATCATTAAAATCTTTGTAATCATGGAATATTTCCAGTATTTCTTTTCTTTTATCTTCATCGTATATCGAGACGTATTCCTCGTCAAAAATGAAATAATCTTCCGACTGACCGGAAATAATCATTCCGTCAACGTAAATGTCGTGATTGCGCGGATTGTAAGTGAAAGTCGGCGCGTCAGTCAAAGCGTCGACGCCAAAATAGTATTTCGAATCCAATCCGAAAAGATTGGCAACGGTTCGCGCCGTGCAATTGGTTCCGCGCACCAGAGAAACGACTTGCGGTTCCAAATCCCCGCCCTCTTTGATTATCTCGCCGGAAGGATCGTAAATAATAAAGGGAACGTTTTGAAGGAAACGACGCTGCAGTAAACGTTTCGAGAGCTGGTCTTCAACAGAAAACGAAACATCATTGATTTCATTTGCAAAGAGCTCGGGGCTTTCGATGAACATTTCAAATATATCAATACCGCAGCCATGATCGCCGTATAAAATCACGATCGTGTCGTCCGCCAACCCTTTTTCCTCCAAACTGTCAAACAAAACGCCCAAAGCGTAATCGGTATAACTGACATGTTCCAAATAACCCGTGTATTGCGCGTTGTCGATTATGCTGTCTACCAGTTTAAAACCATCGGGGAACAAGTTTTCTTTTCCGGAAAACCAATTATCCTCGCTTTCTAAAGGTTTGTTATAAGGCGTGTGATTGGAAATCGTAATCGGAAAAGCGAAAACCGGACCGTCTTGCGCGTATTCTTCCATAAGAGCCACCGTTTGACGAAACATGTCGGCGTCGTTTAAGAAGGTGTGCAGTAATTTTTCAGGGTCAATATCGAGTTTTTCCGTGGAATAATGCTCGTCAAACTCGTATAAATGGGGATGCGTCTTTCCCCTTTCATAAAACGCGCCGATATTGGCGTGAACGGAAAACGATGAATAACCTTTTTCCCGGAACAATTTCGGCAATGTCTCGTAATCGCCGTCGAAATAACTCGTGACGGTAAGATTCTTGCCGACGGGAATAATCCCCGTCAAAGCGGTAAATTCCGCGTCCGAAGTGTTCCCGATACCAACTGAGTGATAGTAATTATTGAAATACACGGAATTTTTTAAAATGCGATTAAGGTTCGGCGTCACTTCGACCGCTTCCCCGTTAACGTCTATCGTCAGGCCGATAACGAAATTATTCACCGACTCCATTTGAACCATAATCAAATTTTTCCCGGCAAAAATGTCGCCGTAAGGGCTGTTACCGTAAACTTTGCCGTCGATTGGGTTTACTTGCTCGCTGTTTTTATATTGCTCCAGCTTCTCGAGAACCTCTTTTTTCTTTTCCTCGGGATAAATCTCGCCGGTGAAAAAATATGAGTATGCGTCATAAAGATAATAATTAAAAAATCCCGTCGCCTGGACGCCGTAAATCGGCGTGGCGTTGTCTTCATACCACGTATCGTCGATATCAACGATATAGGCGCTGAGACTGTTCCCCATCATTAACAACCCGATGGAAAGCATTAAAGTCCCGATATAAAGACGGTTAAGACCGCCGACGACCGACGATTTGAAAAACTCTTGATTCTTTCGATTTCGAAAGAATAGTAAAATATAAAGAGTGATAATAACCGCCGCCGGCAGCAGAAATATATATTTCGCCTTTACGAGCAAACCCGGCAACGCCTTCACCAAAAACACGAACGCCTGATCGCCGGCCGGGGTTTTAAATGTTTGAAGGTTATAGAACGAGAAGAAAGTTTTGTAATAAAAAATGTAAACCGACAAACCGATATACAAAACGCAAAAAAAGATTGACGTAATCATCAAAAACTTTGCTCTTTTATAATCGGTTTTGAAAATAAGAATTGCCAATCCCAAAAACAAGATAATAAACCCGAAATCCCCAAAAAAACTGTTAATGAACATAAAAAAAGTCCGGGGGTAAGGATTAATATCGGGAAAAACAAAATCGGCGGTAATTAAATAACTGCTTAAAATATGCAAAAAAACAAACGCCAGGATAAATATCATTTTTTTCTTATTCATTTTTTTCGTTTCCATATCTAGCTTTCTCCACTATCTCCTATACGCGGTAATTGGCGATTAAGAAGTAATTGATAACGGCCAAAATTAAAACCGCCAACAATAACGCCATATTAACATAATACGTAATGCTCAAATAAATTATTATTAATACCAGACCGCTCACGACGATCGAAAACAATACGTAAAACACTTTTTTTCTCATTTGAATGATTCCGAGAATAAAGCCGCTAAAAGATATCAATAAGTATATTAAAGGCAAAAAGATTATTTTCTTGAAATCAAATAATTGAGGTAGCGTCAAAGTGTTTCTGATAACTTTTTTATAAATAAACATGTAATAAGCGACTAAAAACAAAGATATCATAAGGGAGATAAGCGTGTTAAATAAATAATTTCGGTAGATTCGCTTTCTTGTCACGCCCACTTCCAACTCGCTGCGCAGGTGCTTTTTTGTTAAATTGTAACTGTAAATAAAACCGACCAGGGCGAGCGTTCCGTATATATTATATATAAGCATCGTGTTGTCCAGGTCAATATCCTCAAACAACACGATTGCCGTCATTATTAATAATAACGCCGACACGAACGCGACGACCAATTGCGCGAAATAATTTTGCGTCAGTCTGTGATATTTTTCATATTTCATGTCTCAAACCTCGCAACATACTTATCTATCGCTTCCGCGGGCACCGCCTCAAGCGACATCTCTTTCTCCAGTTTCCTTAATTCCGCCCGCGTCAAATAATTAAGAAAAATAGTCTTCTCCTCGTCTTGATAAATGACATTCTCAATATCTTCCGGCTTGCCTCGGACCACGACCAAACTGTCATCGCCGCGGGCGGTTATGATTTCCCCAGTATAATTGGAAAAAAAGCAGATTCGGTCCAATTTGCCGGCAAACGCCGCCAGGTTATCCGGCCCGAGAATCATGAGGTCAAATTTGCTTTTATCGGTTAATCCGGCCGTTACGAAGTCGATATCGGATTGCATGGAAAGATTGATCGTCGGGTTGTTGATAATAATAATGGACTTGTCTAACGAACGCGTCAAAGCGAAATTCACAAAAGTATTTCCCACTTTCGTATATCTGTAAACATGGTTGACTTCGGTTTCCCCGCGAATGTCCAAATGTTCCGAAACGCGTTTAAATTCATCCTTATTAAAGTCAAGATTGTATTTCTGGCGAAATTTCTCTTTGAGATAATTAAGTTTCAATGTCGAAAGGTATTTTTTCCGAAAATCAAAATACAGCCGCGCCTGGAAATACTCCTTATTATCATATATATTGTTGTCGTTGTAAAAGCATGAGTTGTTATTGTTATTGATTCCGGCGATAATATCAAAAAATCTAGCAATAGTTTTTTTATCATACGACCAAAAAGCGACCGCTTCCTTGTTTATAAATTCAATATTGATCGTATAGTTCGCCAACCGTAGATTTTCAACCCTTAACACCGTCATGACAATAAACTCCTTAATTAATTATACTAAAAAACAGCCAAAAAATAAAGCCAATTTTAAATAAACTCATGTTATAAAAAAAACCGCTAAAGAATATTCTCTTTAGCCGTTTTTATTAACCGATTGACCCGGTCATTTCTAATTTTATCAATTGGTTAAGCTCGACGGCGTACTCCATCGGCAATTCTTTTGCAAACGGCTCGATAAAGCCCATCACAATCATCTCCAAAGCTTGTTCCTCGGTCAAGCCGCGGCTCATCAGATAAAACAGTTGATCCTCGCTGATTTTTGAAACCGTCGCCTCGTGCTCGATTCTAGCCTTCCGGTTCTTCACGACATTCGTCGGCAGCGTGTCGCTTGAGGAAACGCCGTCCAAGATAATCGTGTCGCATTCAACGCGCGAATGGGCGTCGGCGGCGTTTTCCCCGCAACTTACTATCCCGCGGTAATTTACTTTCCCGCCTCCCCGACAGATCGATTTTGATATAACCTTGCTTGTCGTGTTCGGGGCGAGATGAATCATTTTGGCGCCGGCGTCCTGAATCTGGTTGGGACCGGCGTAAGCGATTGATATCGTCGTGCCCTTGGCTTTTTCGCCTTTTAAAATACAGGCCGGATATTTCATGTTGATCATTGAGCCGATATTGCCGTCGACCCACTCCATATGAGCGCCCGCCTCGCAGACCGCCCGTTTTGTAACCAAGTTGACGATATTGGTCGACCAGTTTTGGATTGTCGAGTAGCGACAATACCCCCGGTTTTTCACGATAATCTCAACTACGGCGGCATGCAAAGAATCTTTGGAATAAATCGGCGCGGTGCAACCCTCGACGTAATTCAGGCTCGCGTCATCATCGACGATAATTAGCGTCCGCTCGAATTGCCCCATCCGTTCCGAATTAATGCGAAAATATGATTGAAGCGGTTTTTCCAGTTTAACTCCCTTGGGAACGTAAATGAAAGAGCCCCCGCTCCAAACCGCGGAATTAAGGGCGGCGAATTTATTATCGCCGTAAGGAACCACAGTCCCGAAGTATTCCCTGACGATATCCGGGTACATGCGAACGGCGGTGTCGGTATCGCAAAAGAGAACGCCGAGTTTATCCAATTCTTCAAGCGTGTTATGATAAACGACTTCCGATTCAAATTGAGTAGAAAGCCCCGCCAGGTACTTTCTTTCCGCTTCCGGGATGCCGAGTTTTTCAAAAGTCTGTTTGATTTTCTCCGGCACCTTGTCCCAGCTGCTTTCGACTTCCTCGCTTGATTTTATATAATACGTGTACTCGTCAAAATCAATAAAATCCAGACTCGGGCCAAAATCAGGCATCGGCATCTCGATAAATTTTTGATACGCCTTTACCCGAAAATCCAACATCCAATCAGGTTCGCCCTTATATTTTGAAATCGCCTTGACGACATCAAGGCTTAGGCCTTTTCCGGTATTGACGACGCTCTCGGCGTCGGTTTTAAAACCGTATTTATAATCCCCGATAATTTTGCCGATATTATCTTTCATTTTCTTCTCCGTCCAAAATTTGTTCCAGCGCTTTCCACGGCAGGGCGGCGCACTTAACGCGGGCTGGGAATTGCGACACGCCGCGGTAAACCGCCGCTTCCTCCAATTCATCCTCCCCGTCGACTTCCTCGCCTTTAATCAAAGCGTAAAATTTTTCGATTATGCTTTTTGCTTCCCGAACCGTTTTTCCTTTCAAAAGTTCGGTCGCGATGCTAGCGGCCGAGCAGCATATGGAACAGCCGTTCCCTTCGAAATTAATTTCTTTTACTATTCCGTCTTCTACTTTCGTCTCTATAGTCACGTCATCGCCGCAGGACGGATTGTACAAACGCTTCTGAGAAAACCCCTTCAAACCTTTGTTGCGGGGGTATTTATAATGTTCGATAATGACTTGTCGGTATAAATTCTCTAAATTGTTCAATAATGCTCACCCGATACTTTCCTGAAAAAATTCACGGCTTCCTTAACGGTCTCGACAAACTTGTCGACATCCCGATAATCATTGTAAATGTAAAATGACGCCCGTAGCGTTCCCATGCATTCCAACCACTTGCTTACTAGTTGGGCGCAATGGTGGCCCGCCCTAAGACATATATTGTTTTCATCAAAAACCGTCGCCGCGTCATGGGGATGAACTCCCTCGATATTAAAGCTAATGATCGGTATTTCTGCCCCGGGGTTATATAACTTTAAGCCGGGCAAACCCGCGAGTCGATCGATAGCGTATTGGTGAAGCATTTGCCCGTGGCGAGCTATGTCCTTCAACCCGATACTGTTAACATATTCGACGGCGCGGGCAAAGCCTAGGGCCTCGGCTATCGGGGGAGTTCCCGTTTCGAAGCGGAACGGCGCGTCCTTAAAAGTAACTTCATCCTTGCTAACGGAAGCGTTCATGTCGCCGCCGTATTCCAACGGGTCAAGGGTTTCCAATATTCGCTTCCTCCCGTAAAGAGCGCCGATCCCGGTAGGGCCTAGCATTTTGTGCGCGGAAAAAACTAAAAAGTCACAATCCAAGTCATTTACGTCAATTTTAATATGCGCGGCGGCCTGCGCCGCGTCAACGATGACGACGGCGTTGTTGCGATGTGCCAAGGAGATTATTTCTTTTATCGGGGTAATGTAGCCCATTACGTTGGATACGTAAGTTAAGGCAACGACCCTGACTTTCTCGTCCATGACTTTCCGGAAATTTTCCGCGGTTATCCGACCGTCGCGGTTAAGGGGGACGAAACGCAAAACCGCTCCTTTTCTTTGACTTAACTTAAGCCAAGGCAAAAACGAGCTGTGATGCTCCAACTCGGACGTGACGATAACGTCGCCCTCATTTATATACTTATCCCCATACATCAGCGCGATCATGTTTAAGGCGTTGGAGGCGTTTTTGGTAAACACTAGCTCGGAAGGATCGCAATTTATGAATCCTGCGATTGTTTTCCTGGCTTTATCATACTCCTCGGTCGCCCGATGGCTTAAACTATAAACTCCGCGATGAATATTCACGCCGTACTGACTGTAATATTCGTTCATTTTATCCATAACGATTTGCGGCGTGAGCGATGTCGCGCTGTTGTCCAAATAGACAAGATTGGGATATAACCGGTATAGCGGAAACATATCCCTAATCTTTTTTACATTAAACATTTATTTCACCCCTAAAGATTCTGATTAATCTTACGCTTCATATAATCAATCGATTTGTCGTCGCGCAGGCCGTTAAAAAAAGGGTTGATGAAACCGGAGACGATTAACTTCTCCGCGTTCGCATAAGTAAGGCCGCGACTCATTAAATAATACAATTCGTCCTCGTTAATAGCCCCGATGGAAGCTCCGTGCGAGGCAATGACGTCATGTTCGTCGATTTCCAAAAAGGGGTTAGCGGCAAGATGCGCGTCATCGCCAAGAATCAAGCCCTTGGTCTTCTGCGTTAATGAAGCTTTTTTAGCGCCTTTCGCGATAATGCCGTTGCTTTTAATGTCCAAAACCGACCGGCGCTTGCTTATTCCGTAATTATTCATCATCGAGAATGTGCGCGGGGCCCGGTGATGGATATCGTATTGATGATACTGTGTTTTTCCGAAAGTATTAATCGTGACGTTTAACATTTCAATTTTCGCGTTTTCACTTTGCAGGAAAACATTATCAATGAGGCTACATACCGAGGATAAAACCGAAAGATTTCTGTTATTAATATATGTATTTTCACCGATATTAGTATTTGTTATAAACCTAATTTCACCTGCTAAATCGCCATGTTTGAATCGGACGTAATTCACGGAAGAGTTTTCGCCGGCATGAAAATCAATCTTTATAGCGGGGTCATTGCCCAGAAAATAATAAAACTCGAAAAGGGTGACTTTTAGTCCCGCTTTCACGTCAATCCTAATCTTGGTATCCGCGTCAATCAAATGAATGATTTTATACGTCCCGTCATCCTTTATAGTAAGGTCTCGGGCACCGTCGCCGGCGAGAAATATCCCGTTCTTATAGATGGAATAATCATCCCCGGGCGCGATTAGGTCGTTTTTTACCGTTTCCACCATGAAGAATTACTCCCTTAAGCCTTTAAAAGCGCAATCCTTCAAAACGCTGGAAACCGGTTTGGCATCCCCGTTTTCTAAGCCCAATTCGGCTTTAACCCATTCGTAACCGTCCTTGTCAATTTTCTCTATTAATTCCGTACCGCCGCTCATCACGATCCGGCCTCCCATCATAATATGGACGTAATCGACATCGATATAATCCAAAAGTCTTTGATAATGGGTTATGATTAGGGCGCCGAAATCGGGGCCGCGCATTTGATTGATATTGTCTCCGACGATCTTTAGGGCGTCGACATCCAGCCCCGAATCTATTTCATCCAATATCGCGAAGTTCGGTTTTAACATCTTCATCTGCAAAATCTCGTTTCGCTTTTTCTCGCCGCCCGAAAACCCCTCGTTCAAGTAGCGGTGCGGCAAGTCGGGGTTCATCTGCAAATCATTAACCACCCGGTCAAAATGCTTGATAAAGCGGTATAACGATAAACGTTCTCCCTCCTTCATCCGCGCCTGTAATGCCGCTTTAATAAAATCGGCGTTGGTGATGCCGGAGATTTCATAAGGATGTTGCATCGCGAGGAAAATGCCGCGGCGGCTTCGCTCGTCCACGGTTAAGGGAAGTATGCTTTCATCGTCCAAAAGAATATCGCCCGCGCTAACTTGATATTTATAATAGCCCATAATCGTCGATGCCAAGGTCGACTTGCCTGTCCCGTTCGGCCCCATGACGGCATGGACTTCGCCGGTTTTAATTAATAGGTTAACTCCTTTTAAGATCTCGAAATCATCGGCGGTTGTATGTAAGTTTTTAATTTCCAGCCTGCGCATCGTACACACCTTTATATACATATTTTCTGCTTTCAACTTTGTCGTTGAAGGCGAAGTTGTCTTCCAGTCCTGCGGAAACGTATATCTCGTAATCTTTTCCGGGTTCCTCGGACTGCAAAACCCAGATAGTTTCAACGTTAAAATCGAGCCCGTCAATCATTTCCATCGCCTTCTCAATTCCCAGCAGGAACAAAGTCGTGCTTAGAGCATCCGCGATAACCGATTCTTCGCAAATAACGGTTACGCTCGCCACATTATTGTTCATCGGGTAACCGGTCCGGGGATCAAAAATATGATGATATCGTTTCCCGCTATCGGTTAATATATATTTTTCGTAAATTCCCGAAGTTACAAGCGATAAGTCGGTAACTCTCAGTATCCCGATGATTTCCGTTTCCTCGTAATCCCTATCAAATATCGAGGCAAACGGTCTTTGAATGCCTATTTTCCACGGCGTGTCTTCCAGGTCCGCGTTCACGAACGAACCGACGGTCAAGATATTACGGCCGATATCGATTACGGCTTTATTATAACCATTATCCAAAAGATAAACTTTAATTTTATCGGCCGCGTACCCCTTCACTATCGATCCTAAATCAATCTTCATTCCCTCGTTTTTTAAAAATACGGTGCTTTCTTCTTTATCGATAATAACGTCGCGGTAATCAACCAAGGCTAAGGCGGCCGCGATTTCCCCCTCTTCCGGAAGCTCCTCATCGCTGATATAATTATTATCAAAATAATTATATTGCCTGTTGGTTATATCCCACAAATCGGCAACGGGTAGGATGGTCGGATCATAAAGGGCAACGCCCTCAACCACGGAGCGTTGGGAGAAATCCAATGCTATTTCCA
>LSQX01226933.1_pt1 | contig 45280 bp, 41 predicted proteins | sample 654561 | NCBI WGS metagenome assembly LSQX01 (sample SAMN04489861, study PRJNA283612) | anaerobic digester metagenome | isolation source: 4 biogas reactors fed with cattle manure at either 37C or 55C with and... | place: Denmark: Kongens Lyngby | collected 2014 | reverse complement strand
ACATGGCCTTTTTTGACGGTCTGAGAGCGTCAATCACGACGCTCTTTCTTTTAAATGGACGGAGGATAAGGCTATCGTCTGCAGGATACTCGCCTGTTTACTGTTATAACGCTGTCATCAAGAGTTCCGGAAGATCTTAGGGTTGCCCTGCCAGGGCGCCTGATCGTCAATGTTGCAGTGCGACGGCCTGTAGAGCTTCGTCTCGCTGTCAGAGTTATTGTAGCGCCGGTAGTGGTTACGCCACTTCTCCGGTTGGTTACTCTGGCGTTGCTGAATACTGCGTTTACAGATCGGGTATTTCCCGATCGGGATGCGACTAGCCTGGTAGGTCTGGTTGACCGAAACGAGTATTCAATTTCCCTTCCGCTAATTACTGCATCTATTTGACCTCTAATTGACCCTGTAGGTCCAGGGCAACTGACCACTGCACGGAACTCAGCATCGTTACGACCATCAATATCGCCGCGGACAATTACATCAGCCATCAATATCACCTCTTCCTTAGTAATGGGTGTAATATGACTCAATAACATACTATTAAATTGGTTTAAAAATGTTACTCTGCCAGTAACTACCAACAGGTTAACAACCGTATAGTATTGAAGCACTCGCGACATAGAAGAGCACTTGCGCTAGAAATACGGCATAGACGCATCAGCGAGCGAAGCATTGTGAGAGCTGCGCTGGCAAAAAGAGAATAGTTTAACAATTTACAGTCTATTAACCAGAAGCGGAATTTTGTTATGATGCATGTAGAGGTAGAGTTGGTCAGGAGTAATTCCACCAAATAATGGGAAATTCTTTACTGTATAGCAAATGGCTTACCCATGCTGTAAGACAGTATCAACAAGGCAACGGGAACGATGCCTTCGGGAATGAACTCTGAATAACTGGTTCTGATTGCAGTTGACATGTAAGAGGGGATGGTAGGCTATGTTCAAAAAAGTATTAGTGGCAGTGGATGGTTCGGATAGTTCTCAGGGAGCCATTAAGCTGGTTAAAGGTTTGGCCCAGGGCGGGCTGGTGGAGGCCGTTACTTTGATAAGCGTTACCCCTGCTCCGTCATTGACCTTGCAGGCCATGGATTTCATAGTTTCTGAAACCAACCGGATTGAACCCCTGTCAAATCTGGTCGTGGAGAATACTCGCTCCAGCCTGGAGAGTATTGGCCTCAAGGTTGATACCGTTGTGTTAAGCGGCGATCCCAGCACAAAGATATGCAAATATGCCAAGGACCACCAGTTTGATCTGATTATATTGGGCAGCCGCGGACTTTCTACAGCCAAGGAATTGGTGCTGGGGAGTGTGAGTCACAAGGTATTGCAGATGGCGCCCTGTCCGGTTCTGATCTTTCGCGCCTAGCTGCATTCTGGCTGGCAGTCTTGAGCTTATGCGGCCGTTTCGCATAAAGGCTGACCTGTCACCGCATAATATGGTTACTACTTGCTTGGAGGTGACAAGGTGAATAAGGTCGTGGCTGTGGATGATGGGCTTGCACCGGTGAGGAACTTCTTGACAGAACAAGGGTACCGGATCATAACGGTTGATGCGGCCAGGAATCAAAAGGTCGATGCGGTCGTTCTATCCGGGATGGATAGGAATTTTCTGGGCATGTCAGATATCATGGTCGATGCCCCGGTTGTCAGCGCGGAAGGAATGACCCCTGAAGAGATTTGGAGGGCGATTAAACAGCTTTCCAGAGACATTCAATAAAGCCCGCTAATTAAATAGCGTTTTAAATTAAGGCAACCATAATCTCGGTATGAGAGCAATTGTTGCCTAAATTATTGGAGACATAATGTAGGCCCTCAGTTAAAGGGAGGTTTTGTTAGCCCTGTATGCAGGCAAAGCAAAACCTCCCTTTATCCGTGCATTTAGCTCCTGGCAGGTCTCTCTAGCCTTGCTGAGCGGGTTTGCCCATTTTGCTCATCACTTCAGGTATCAGTTCAACCAGTTTTGAAACACTGCCTTTTTGTCCCAGCGAATAGACCTGTGCGCCCTCCTGATCGATAGTCAGCAAAGCGATTGGCGTTACACTGAGCCCGGCTCCGCCGCCTTCGCCTTTACCGCCACCGCGCTGCGGTTCATTGCCCTCTCCGCCGCCGGCGCCAAAACCTGCCCGGATGGAAATCAGGGGAATGATGGTTTTTCCATTGCTTTCAATGGGATCCCCCACTACCGTTTTGGCCTGTATCATGTTCTCCAGATGAGAAACCAGGGTTTCAAGACTTTCTTTAAGCATATTGAACAGCCTCCTTTCGTTTTTTGGGCCTTCTTATCATAGGCCACCAGATGTCCCTAATAGGCCTGGCCAACAGGAATAATACAATTATTATGCCAATATGCAGGGGAATGAAATAACCCCTGGCTTTTCCCTCAATGTCAGCTGCTGTTCCAGTAAAATCGGGGCAGAGATTAATAGTGTTGCAGTTCCAAAGAAACGCCGACAAAATTGCCATCACATTTCCGGTCAATGACGGGTCATCGAAACCGTATGTCCCGGACACATCAATATCCAGGTGCATAGCCCGCTTGAGCTTGTTCACTGAGGCTTTTACGGCGCTAAAAGTCCTTCGATTGATGATAGTTGAAAAGTGCGGGGCTGATTTGGCATGTTGCTTATGACTTTTGGTCTTTTTTCTGGTTTTGGTTTTGCTCTTATCTGAGGAAACCGGAATCTTCAGGCATAATAACCCCAAAACAACATCGGTTTTACCCTGGCTGTGTACCACCTCCAGACCAGCCAATCCTCCTGCCCAGCAAATTCTTCCCTGCAGATGCAGTTCTTGAAAATAGCCGCCGCGAATATCAAAGCTAATTGGTGCCAGTAGAACTATAACCAGTATTACTGCCAGGCCATTTATCAAGTACCACAGCTCCAAATGCACCCAAACCCCCTTTCGTGCCGCTAGGTAGAGCACAGGCTGGCACGCCCGGCCCTTTTCCAACCACAACTAACCAACACAGCCTAGATATAAATTCAGCATATAGATTTTTTATTTCCATAAGGCTTTAGGTAACTTATTGAAACAGAGGATTATTTTTCAGGTGTATCTACTCAGCCCGGGTTCGAAATACAGAGTAATCAACCGGGTCTGAACTGAATAAAAAATGACCGGGTCCAGATACTATAAAGGGGCTGAAACGACATTGCAAAGGAGGAATAATATGCCCAAAAGAAATAAACTCGATAAAGATGCACTCGATAAAATTGAAGCAGTTATAAAAAATCATCAGGATAATGCCTGCCCCGAAAAAGAAGATGATAACTGCAAAAAGCCAGGTTCGTACAGTGACTCAAAGCCAATCGGGGGCGGGGGTTGATCGCTCTGTTGGAATAGTGCCTGTATTTTCGTTGTGACTGGGATATTGATTATTTGAGACCCTTTTGGGTCTTTTTTATTCTTAGTCGTTATTAAAGGTTGTATTCAAACTACCCTTGTTCATCGGTTTTGCCCGGCAGCCTCCGCTGGAAGAAGATAAAAACCGGTAAAGCAATCATTTTCAAGCTGCTACTGTTATATTATCAGTGATTGCCAGGTATTAACAGCTTTTACCCGGTAAATCGATCTGGCTGGGTAGCCCGGCTATGGTTAGTCCTCTATAAAAATTTACTAAACTGGAGGTGTATGTTAAGCTATTTGTAAATCACTCCATCATGCCTTAATCGTTGCACCGCAATCTGCTTATTCTTGCCAGGCGTATCAGTGAGTGCCGGTTGCCGTGGGCGAAAAAGCTATACCTGCCCTGGCCTGCACCTCGGTTGCATAGCATGTTACACCCTTGTCAGAGGTTAAAGCGATAGCTTGTGGATATAAGTGCGTTTTTTACCCCTTGCTGATGACCCGGCTATTAAATCGGGGTATGCTCGGAAATAATTGCAGGACCACAAATTGCCATGTCGTATTGATATAAATAGACTGGCTGTGACCAGTATACCTTTTCTGAATGCTGCAAATGAATCTGGCAAGAAATGGCATACAGGCCCGATTGGTTTAATCATCAATAGGGTTCCGATTGCTGTTTACACAGAGTCTGATTCTGGGAGGTGATGGCAGACCATCCGCTGGGCAGTAAGACGAACGGGATAGGAGGATTGAAACTGCAGTCCCTTTGGGAAAACAAACAGCAATAATTAAGGAGGGGTATGTTAATGAGTAATGGCACACTGGCACCGGGTACTAAAATTCCTTGCAGGGTCAGCCGCACCCTTGATGTAGGAGACTTTTCTATTTTACACCAACTTTGCTGGTTCAATATGGCGGTACATAGCAATTCGGAGTATGCCAAGAACACCTGGTTTAAGGAACGCTCCCTGGCAGGTCCGATTATTTTTACCGTAGCTGATGGCCTGGTCCACCATGCCGATACGATTGCTTATCTGCTCGAAGAAGTAGGCTATGAAATCTATGCTTATGTTGGCATCGACAATGTTAAAATCACCACCCCGGTTCTGTTTGGTGATACCCTGACCGCCAACGCCGAAGTGGTTGATTTCCGGCCCACCAAGAACCCGGACATGAACCTGTTCATCTATAAGAACCGGACTTTCAATCAGCGTGGCGAGCAGGTCATTGAGTACCAGACCACTATGCTGGCCAAGAAAAAGGCCTAGCAGGCCGGCCAGTTGAGAATAGTACAGGCCGCAGGCAGGTGCTGATGAGCTCCAGCCTGCGGCTTATTTATTTGCGGGAGAAGCTTGCAGAGGCGTTTTCCTTTAGCGCTCAACCGGCCGGTGTTCAACCTTTGAGAAACGCTTCCAGGCGGTCCAGCCCTGCTTTGATGTTTTCCAGGGAGTTGGCGTAGGAAAAGCGGATATATCCCTCACAGTTGGGGCCGAAATCGATGCCGGGCGTAACCGCCAGCTTGGCCTTTTCCAAAATATCAAAAGCGAATCGGTAAGAGTCATAAGTATACTTTTTTACATTGGCCAGGGCATAAAAGGCTCCGACTGGATCATGGCGGGTGGCAATTCCCATGCCTTTGAGGCGCTCAAGCAGGTACAGGCGCCGTTCATTATATATTTCCAGCATCTGTTTGACATCCCCGGCGCATTCGCGCAGGGCGGCGATACCCCCTTCCTGAGCAAAAGAGGATGCACATATGAAAAAGTTCTGCTGCATTATCTGCATAGCCCGTATGTATTCCCGGGGGGCGATCACATACCCCAGGCGCCAGCCGGTCATGGCATAGAGCTTGGAGAAACCGTTGACCACAAAAGCACGGTCAGTAAACTCGAGAATGCTGTGCTCCTCACCTTCATATATCAGGCCATTATAAATCTCATCGGCAATGATTAGCCGGTCAAGATTAGCCAGGGCCTGTAGCTCCGCAGCGGTGAACACCATGCCGGTAGGATTGCCGGGGGAGTTGAGCAGTATGGCCCGGGTGCGAGAACTCAAATGCTGCTTGATCTCCTCGGGGCGGTATTTGAAGCCATCTTCTTCATATACAGGCACAAAAACCTCTTTCCCGCCCACATAGCGGATAAAGTTGGGATAACAGGCGTAATAAGGATCAGGCAGTATTACTTCATCCCCATTTTCCAGTAGTGCGGAAAACAGCAAAAGCATCCCCGGCGATGTTCCGGAGGTAACTATGATCTGCTCCGGAGAGATTTGAACCCGGTATTTTTCCCAGTAATGCTCGGCTATGGCCTCCCTTAAGGTCAATTTCCCCAGGCTGTGGGTGTAATGGGTATCGTTATCGGCAAGGGCTTTTAGCATGGCCTCTTTTACCGGTTCAGGGGTAGGGAAATCAGGCTCCCCGATCTCGAGGTGAATGATATCCTCGCCCTGGGCCATCATGGCCTGAGCTTTCTCCAGCACCTCCATGACAATAAAGGGGGATAATTGCTCGGTTCGTGAAGCGGGCGTAAATTTCTGCATGTACTCTTTGCTCCTTGATATATTGTTTTTTTATAATTCTATATATAAGGCCCGGTTTTAGTCCACTACCAGCAAGAAGAGCCTTGATCAACGCCGGCAAAACCCAAAACCTGTCCTGCGGGAAGGTTTGAGATCAGGCTTGATGCGGCCTTAAACACTGCTATCAATAAACAAAAGCAACCGGGTAATGCAAAAGGAGGATAAGCTGTGAAAAAGGTAATCATGTTTACCGCGCCGTCCTGACCGGCCTGTACCGTGGCGAAGGAGTTCCTGGCGCGCAACCAAATCAGTTTTGTTGAAAAAGACGTGAGTGTTGATGATCAAGCACAGGCTGAACTGCTGAAGCGAAACATAAGAGGGGTGCCGACCTTTTTTATAGGTGATGATGTGGTCATTGGCTTTGATCAGCGAAGGATTTTGGAACTGGTCGATCACCGCGTGGTTGAGTGTGAAAACTGCCACACCCGATTGCGCGTTCCAATCGATAAAGGCAGTCTTAAGGTGACCTGTCCGAAATGCAACAACCAGTTTGATTTTGATTACAAGCCATAGAACTGAGCGGCTGCCTGTAAAGTATCTATGGTTTATATTCAATTGCAGCTTACCGGGGATTCCCAACCGAATCTGGCAATACCCGGTGTAACCGGAGGGTTAAAACCTTAACGGCGGGTTGTAAAAAATGGAGCCAATAGAAATGCAGGAGTTGCGGTACAATGCCCGCAACCCGCCGGGTATCCCGTATAATTTATATTGATAAAAATGCAGGCCGCGAGGGGGCCTGCATTTCAACGTAATAGGCTTATTTCATGGCCTTAGTTACAGCGTTTACATAGCGGTTGAATAAAGCGCTGTTTCTGGCTAATTTTGACCTCATGGGAACGCTGAGTTCAAGCTGTACACCCCTGCCGATTCGGTTGCGGTTGGCGATGTTGGCACTGGATGTGCCGGCCAAGCGCGCCGGGGCTGATACGGCGGTAAACCCGGCTTTTCTTAAAGCTGCTTTAATCTTGTTGCCCAGTACCCGGTCGCGCCCGCCTACATATGTAACCGCCCGGCTGGTACCGCCGCAGCCGTGAATGGCCACGGTCCGGCTGGATTTGGCCACCAGCCTGCGGGCTTGGGGTTCATTGAATCTGGTCGAGGTTACATGCAGTCCGAAGCCTTTTCTCAGACCGATAAAGCCATAGTAATCATATCCGCCCCGGGCTGCTATTGCAGAGGCAATATCATCGGTTTCGAATTCGATATTGCCGCCATGGATGGCTATAACGGCTTTTGACGATGCCCGGTCGCGGACCACGATTCTATAGTCTTTTCCATAGGTGTTGTATCTTTTCAGGGAAGTGAAGCTGGAATACCGATCTGCAGCAAAGACCGGAACGGCCAGGGTAGTTACCATAAATACTGTCAACAAAACCATTGCAATCCTTTTTTTCATGAAGCGCATCACCTTTCCTATCTTTGTGCTTTTTTCAAAACTGCAGTCTTATTTGGGTAAAAAAGCTTTTGCCAGGAATGCCTGCCAGAGTTGATGGCATAGTGAGAATGCATCCAGGAAATGCTCGTTTACCCTTTGGCTACATAGTTCTACTCGATTCCCATTCAACCTTTTGGTAAATATGGGTATACGGATCAGACTTGGCTAAAAGCAGGCTCACATGGGCGGTTAATACGGTAGTTTCAGCGATAGAAAAGGGGGGTAAGGTAATTGGTGGCAGCAAAGAGCTGATCTGGCAATGAGGACGAACTTACCCATTATATCCAGGTGCTTCATACCATGGAAATGGTTGAAAAAGCACATGACAAGCCGTTGCCGGGCTTGCTCGAAACCGCAGGGAGATACGCGTTATTAGGCTAAATCTGGCCGTATCATCGTATAAATATAGCAGAGCATATGATTGGCCCATAATGCGGGGTGAAGCCTGTTTGAACAACGCTCAAAGGGTTTTTCTGGCCGTATATATGCCGGCGGCTGTTTTGATACTTGTTCTGGATAACCTGTTTACCGGGGAAAGTGTGGTTCAATACGTAAAATACAGCACTATGGTCACTCTGTTTCTGGCAGCCGCCTATGTAAAAAAATCGGCTCCGGAACAGCGGCTGATGAGCATCGCCCTGCTGTTCGTGGTCATAGCAGATTTTTTCCTGGGATTCCTGCCTGCCATAACAGGCTGCAAATTTACCGCCTTTGGTGTGGGTGCTTTTGCCCTGGCGTATATCTGCCTGATAATTGCCAACCAGAAAAACTTCAGACTGGGTCGGGCTGATATTATCACCGCTCTGTTGATAGGCGGTATCTCCATGCTGGCATTTTATGGTTTGGAGCTTGGCGGGCTTAAGGGAGTGACCTTGTTAGGGCTCATATCATTCGGCGTAATATTGACCTATATGACCTGGACTATGATATGCACCCTGTTTCGCCACTATTATCGGTTAAAGGTGTGCTATTGTTTGGCCCTGGCTGGAATTCTGATGTACATTTCTGATCTGGCGGTAGCCTATGTGCACTTTAATCTGGCTTATACCGCTTTATACCAGCCCTGGATGCAGAACCTGGCATGGGCATTTTATATTCCCGCCTGGACCATAATAGCCCTGGTGATAAGCGAAGAGGATCCCTATCGCTGATGACCATGATGTCAAGCAAGAAAAGCGGTTAGGGCGCTATAAGGCTTGTTGGGTTTTGCCAGCCTCAGCGGCTGACGAATACGGTCGCTTTTTCCCCGGGTTTAAGGGGATTATCCGCTGCGAGTTTAAGCCTTATTTTCACGCTGTTTTTGTTCTTGTTGGCCTGGGTCTGCATATCCTTGGGGGTGTACTGGGCTTTGAGATCGATGAAACTCACCGTGCCTTTATACTCGGTTTTGCCGCTGTATATGGCCAATTCCTGGCCATAACTGATATTGTTGATGTAGTCCTCGGGAACGTAAGTCACCAGGTACTTATCCTGCTGTGAGGCTATTTCCGCCAGATTGGAACCTGCACTAACTATATCGCCCTCCAGGAAGTGCTTGCTGACAATTATGCCATCGCTTATAGCGGTTACCTTATATTTGGCCAGATTGGCCTCCGCCTGGCGAATCTGGCTTTGGGTCTGTTCAATATCCGCCCGGGCTGCAGCGATTTTTTCCTGATCAGGGCCTTTTTCCAGCATGGCCAGCTTTTGGCGGGCATTGTCCACCTGCAAAGCGGCTGATGAAAGGGCTATCCTGGCCTGGTCAAGCTGATATTTGGCATCATCCCGGGAGGATTGGGAGACAGCCCCGGCCTTGAACAAGGCCTGTAGATTATCATATTTCTGCTGGGCCTGCTCCAGGTTGAGCCGGGCGCTTTCATAAGCCTGCTCAGCCAGCTGCAGGTTGTTTTGCCCCTGTTTGATTTCCAGGGCATCTACCGCGGTTTCCAGGTCAGCCAGGGTAGCCTGTTTTTTTACCAGGCCGGCCTGCAGTTGTTCCAAAAGGTATTTCTCATTGCTGTCGTCGATAATCGCGATGATATCACCCTTTTTGACCTCCTGTCCCAGCTGCACCGGAAAACTGATGATTTTGCCCGAAACCTCACAGTAATGCGAGTAAAGATCGGTTTCCACTATACCCTGCAACTCCAGGGGGGATGGGGAACAACCCACAACCATTCCCACAAGCATTGCTAAAGCTATCATGAGACATATTTTCTTCACCAGCTAGTCCCCCCTCTTGGTTTAAATGCGGCGATATCTTTTTAACAACACTGTGTTTAAGCTCATAAATACAATGGAACAACCCAGGATTACAGCTAAATCCAGGCTGATAGATGCCAGCCCATTGCCCTTGATCATGACCTGCCTTAAAGCGTCAGCTATATAGTGCAGGGGCATAAACCACTCCACCACCTGCAGTGAGGGTGACAGGTCGAATAATCCGGAAAAGAACACCTGCGGGACGATAACTATAGGTATGAACTGCATCATCTGGAACTCATTGGATGCGGCTGTTGAAGCCAGTATGCCCAGTGTGAGAGCTACCATGGCAGATAAAAGTGTGATCAGCAAAACCAGGGCGAAAGAGCCGATCATTACCATTTTTAAGACATACACACAATACCAGGCGATGACAAATGACTGTAAAACCGTTACCAGTCCAAATCCTATCACATATCCGGCTACAATCTCCCAGCGCTTGATAGGGGTTGATAAAAGCCTCTCCAGGGTTCCTGAGGTGCGCTCTTGCAAAAAGGAGATGCCAGCCACCAGAAAGACGAAAAAGAAGACCATGAAACCGATCAGGACCGCTCCATAAGTATCAAATACCGGCAGGTCTGCAAAGCCGTAAATGTATTCTACCTCGGTTTGCAGGTCGGGGCGTGAAGCCGGCGCGTTCATCTTGGCCTGTTCGACGGCTGACAGGACCAGGTTGGCCTTGGAGGGATTGCTGGCATCCAGCTGCAAATAAACCCGGTTGTTGACCATGTTGACAGTTGCTACCACTTCCCCCTGCTCGAGGGCCTTGCTGGCTTCGCCGGGGTCATAGCGATAAACCATGATATTGTATTCGTCCAGGCGTTCTGCATATTCCACCGGGGCGTTTATCACTGCCACCTTAACTACCGGTTCCGCTTCAGCCAATATAAAATAAAGCAGGGTCAGCACCAGGATGGGTGCCCCCAGCATCAGGGCCAGGGTGCGGCGGTCGTGTTTAAGCTGGCTTAGAATGCGAAAAACCAGGGCTCTAACCCTCATCTTGATGCCCCCCATAATGAATAAAAGCTTCCTCAATATCGCTGGCGCCAACCCGGTTCTGCAATTCCTGTGCGGTGCCGGTGGCTATGATCCGGCCATCCCGCATCATGGCCAGCTGGTGGCATTTAGCAGCTTCGTCCATGACATGGGTAGTGAGGAGTATGCTCACACCTTGCCCGGCCAGGTTGTTGAGTTCGCGCCAGATGCCCTGGCGCAAGAGTGGGTCAATCCCCACCGTAGGCTCATCTAAAACCAGCAGCGGAGGGTTGTGAAGCATGGCGATAGCCAGAGAGAGGCGGCGCTTCATACCGCCTGAATAGGCGTGCACCGGCTTATCCAGGTCTTCAGCCAGGCTGACCAGTTCCATGACCTCAAGCGCGCGCTTTTTAACCTGGTTTCTCCTCAGGCCGTAAATCGAACCGAAAAAATACAGGTTTTCGGCTGCAGTGAGGGAATTGTAGAGCGCATCCGATTGGGACATATATCCGATTTGGTTCATAACCTTCAAATCAGGCATAGGCTGCCCTAAAACCTGAATCTCTCCGGAGGTAGCCTGTAGTATGCCCACGATAATCTTCACTATGGTGGTTTTGCCACAGCCCGAGGGTCCCAGCAGGCCGAATATCTGGCCGTAAGGCACTTCAAGGAAGATATCCTTCAGAACGTGCTTGTCGCCGAAGTGTTTATTTATTTGCGACAGGATGATGCAATGGGTATTCATCGCCGGAGGATTCCCCTATCCTATGCATTAGTTATAAACAGTGCCAACCCATCAGACCCTACAGTCATTATAATTAATGCCTCAAGGTTTGTCAGGAAAAAGCAATAACCACTGCTTAAGCCTGAAGGTCGGGCAGTTCATGCCGGCGGTGGAAGCATACCGGGGGGCTCTAATTGACGAAAACCGGCGGTTTTCTTATAATCGCAATAATGCTATGAATCTCAGACTGAAAAATATGAGGTACTTGCCATGAACTATTATTTTGGGATTGTTCTTGCCATAATTTCCAATGTGTTTTACCACATCTGTCAGAAGTCGATTCCAGGCCATATAAACCCCTTCACCACTCTGGTAGTAACCTACTTTACAGCCGGAATAGCCTGCCTGGTGGCTTTGCTCTTTGTCAACGGCCATGGTTCGGCATTGGCCATATTTAAGCAGATCCATTGGGCCAGCATCGCATTGGGTTTTTCCATTATCGGTTTGGAAGCCGGATTTCTCCTGGCATACCGGGCGGGATGGAAGATCAGCCTGGCCGCCGGGATAGCCAATGCCATAGTAGCGGCCTTGCTGGTTGTTATCGGCCTGGTTTTTTACCGGGAGCAGCTGACCCTGCAGAATATTATCGGCATAGCCTTGTGTTTGGCTGGTTTGCTGCTGATTCAGCTTTAGCGGGTCTGGGTGAGAAAGGCAGCGGAGACGCTCAGAGGAGGTATCAGGGGATTTCACACTTCAATGGTGACATCTTCTAATCCCTCCCTTTAACATGTAGAAATCCATTGACCGGTCAAGCTGGTTTATAATAGAATGTAACAGTTTTCAATTGTAAGCTATGAGTTTGATCATGCCCGGGCTAAATCCCCAGTACCGCAGAAGGGTAATAGTGATTGCTCAGCCGGCAGGGGTTGGGGCAGACGTTTGAGGGAGTGTTTTATGGACCATTCATTACAATTGCGCGATAAGAGTATAAGCAGGCTGCTGTGGACCTTTTCTGTGCCGGCTATTGTCGGCATGCTGGTAAATTCCCTGTATAACATCATAGACCGCATATTTGTAGGCCGGGGAATCGGCTCACTGGGCATCGCTGCCACAACCGTAGCCTTTCCCATCATGGTGGTATTAATGGCTGTATCCATATTGGTGGGGGTTGGGGCTACGGCCTTGATATCGATCCGCCTGGGTGAGCAAAGGAAGGACGAAGCTGAGAAGATCGCGGGCAATGCCCTGACTATGCTGGTGCTGCTGCCGATTCTGGCCGCCGGGGTTTTCTTCATGTTCCCCGAACAGATCCTGATAGCCTGTGGCAGCAGCCCGGAGGTGCTCCCTTATGCAATGGATTTTACTCAGATAATAATGCTGGGTGCGGCTTTCGGGTCCATCAGCATGGGGGCCAACAACTTCATCCGCGCCGAGGGCAACCCCAGAGTAGCTATGTGTACGCAGCTTATAGGCGCTGCGTTCAATATCCTGCTGAATTATGTATTCATATTTATCTTTGGCTGGGGAATGAAGGGGTCCGCTTTTGCCACCATACTGGCTCAGCTGATATCAGCCTCCTGGGTCCTGGGCTACTATATTACCGGGCGCAGCCTGGTAAAGATCCGCCTGGTCAACCTGCGTCCCAGATGGGCCATTCTATCCGGTATAATGGCCATTGGCTTTGCGCAATTCGCCATGCAGATGGCCGCCAGCGTGCAGCAGGTTATTCTCAACAACACCCTGGTGGCACACGGAGGGGATATGGCATTATCAGCCATAGGAATAGTGATGAGCATCGCCACCCTCTTGTTTATGCCGGTCCTGGGCGTAGCTCAGGGAGCCCAGCCCATTATTGGCTATAACTATGGTGCCAGGCAGTACAAAAGGGTGGAAGACACCTGGAAACTGGCTGTAATGGCCGGAACCGGTATTGCATTGACAGGGTACCTGATATTGCATATCTGGCCCGAGCAAATAGTCGGGCTGTTCAGCGAAGGCGATTGGCAGCTTACTGCCCTGACAACCCATGCTATGCTGGTTTATCTGGCATTGATTCCAATTGTAGGTTTTCAGATTGTCAGTTCCACATACTTCCAGGCAGTGGGCAAAGCCCGCCCGGCTGCGGTACTCAGCCTATCGCGGCAGATTCTGTTCTTCATTCCTTTGCTGTTGATACTTCCGAGATTCTGGGGTATTGAAGGGGTATGGAGGGCTGCCCCGATTGCTGATATACTGGCCGTGAGTCTGTCGGCTACGATGATGTTTTTTGAAATGCGCAATTTGAGAAGGGAATCAATTCTAATTTCCACAGCAGAGCAGTCAAGTGGGCTCACACCCCTGCCCTCAAAACTATGCGATATAAAATCCGAATAGAATCAGGCTATGGGCCTTCCCCCGTTTCCCACGGGGGAAGGCCTTTGTTAAGAGTTACACCAATGAAATGCAGTGATTCAAAGCGTTTCTTACCTTTAATCCCTTATTGCGTGTCTTGTAAACAACTGAGGCTCTGTACGAGTGCAGTATATGGAATTGGATTAGCGAAAATTCGATTAAATAACACAACATGTGAAATAAATCTAAAGGACGCGTATTATAGGTACACAAATATGATACAGTTTTAGGACAATGTGTCAACTTTTTATACAAAATTAGAACATTATGTATTTTTGTTCAGGATGCTCTTTGACAGATTAAGCCATATACTGTGCAGCATGGCTGGCAATAAACTTTAAAAACTCCTATAATAGCTCGACACCGGTGAAACGCATTGTTGCAGCAGCAAATATCTAGTACAGGGCTTTATTTTTGCAACGTATCAATGAAATGGCAAGAGAATTGCATTATAATAGTCAGTAGATTAAGCATAATAATCGAAAAGTGTCGCAATTTACCAATTATATTTATCTGCATAAATGTTTTAATTAGCCCTTCTAAACTCCTCTTCAATAAATTTTTTAGCCCACCGGTTCAACGGTGGGCATTTCTTTGATCTTTAATTTATAAAGATGGCACATAAATTGCAATAAAATTAATACAGTTTTATTCCCCCCTAACTCCTTTTCATATATATATATTTTTATTGACCCGCCTTCCTACCGGCGGGTCCATTTTTTTCTGAGCATCAGGGCAAGGAGAACGATGGAGGCAGGGCAAAATGGAACCCGGGAAATATCGTAGAATCACAAAAATGAATTGAAGTTGGGTTTTCGGTATCCCCCAATACGACCACAAGGCTGTTAACAATTAATTCATTAAACCGGGAATAACCTACTAGTTAATTCAATTCCTGACTACTGGCATATTTATTGCATAAATGCAGCTATTGATGTGCAACAGGATGTTGGGAAGGGCAGGGGAGCATACCTTTAGCAGCCTCGAACTTTGATGATTAAGGTAGCAAGTGGGGATGATGTTTGATGTTAGTCAAGGTGACCAAGCATGCCATAAAAAGATATCGGGAGCGGCTCTTTGATTATTCTTCTTCAGATGGGGAGATAATAAGTAAATTAAAGCATATAGCCCATAGAGGCCGACTGGTAGCCTTTAAGCCGCATGATATGGACAACTGCGTCGAATTAAAATATGAGGGTATCTCTATCGTGGCTGTTCAGCAACCACAGGAATTAGTCATTATTACTTGCCTGGGGCAAGATAACTACCGTAAATGGATCAAATCCAAGGGTATGTGTACTTATGTAAGCCAAAGGTTACGTTTTGGTAATTAATTGATCTTTTTTGAACTCCTCTTCAAATTAGATTTAATTTTGCCCACAGGAATTACGGTGGGTATTTTATTTACCACATTCTGGGTATGCCCCGCGGTACTTTAATTGTAATATAAAGGCCTTCAATACAGGCGGTAACCAACTCGCACCAACATAAAGGTTACCCTGGCATAAAGGCAGCATTAGGGATAATAACATAGGTGAGTTGACTTCTATCATTTCTATCATATAGCTCAATCGGTCTGCTAGAGCAGCAGTTAACATAGTATCCGGAAAGATTTCCGTCCAACGAGAGAACTCCAGGTTTGTGGTAATAATGACGCTTCCCCGTTCATTACGCCCTGAAAGCACATGGAATAGGAGTTCTGCTTGGTTGCGGTTAAAGCTAAGATAAGAAAGTTCATCAAGGATCAGTTAATCCAGTTTGGCAATACTCTTTTGCAGTTTTAATAGGTTTTGGTCATGCTGAGCTTCGGTTAGTTCAGCCACTAGGTTAGCAGTGGTGCAGAATCGCACCATAATTGCACCTGCGTCTGCCTTAGCCAATGGCCAGATGCGTTTTACCATTACCGGGATTGCCAATCATAATCACGTTTTCACGGTGTTACAAATTCACCGGTGGCTAATTGCCATATCAGGGCATCTTCTACGGGGCCTTTGTTCTATCAGAGGTATATAATGCTCTAGTTGATAAATGGTCTGGTATTTTCGGTAGCAGCGGGGGTGACTGGCAATCTTTTCTCCCCGGCAGTAAATATTAAGCTCTAGCCCACCGGCTTTAACTGTCACCTGCTTGCCTGACCATTTTACTGGTACGGAGTAGCTGTTGGTCTCGAAACGGACCGTAGAAAAGTAATTTACTCGTACTTCAGCACTCTTACAGCTTTCATAGCGTTTGAGTGCTAATGGCAACAGAGCTCTTTGTTCCAGGGCAAAGGCATCTTTTTGCGCTAGCGTTTTTGCCCCTTTTGGCTCACTTTTAGGATAGCGTTTACAGGACTGAAAACACAGACCAATGAGGACCGGATAATAGACATCTCCCGGTTGGACGATAAGCAAATCAAAACAAAAATAAGAAAGCGGCCTGGCCGCCTTCTTATTGTTAAAGAAGCTTTACTATTGTAAAGAGATTAGACCTTCCCGGCTACGTTTTCGCCAAAAGGCTGCGTATATCCCTCGGTATTGCCTTTTTCAATATATTCAGCCGCCATCCCCGCTGCTGCAATAACCATTTTCATACACGCCTTGAAGCGGTTTTTATCCTGCCATTCAGGATAATCCTTGTTCAGGGTCTTGCAGTCCAAAGCACCGTATTGTGCTTTGAAATCATGGGCTATCCCGTTAAAGAACCTGTACAGGCCGGGATTCCCATAGAGCCGATCGACGCGTTGTGCGAAGTCCCCCTCCAGGGGATTCTTACGCCCGTGTACAGCCCCGACAGCCATTACTGCCCCAATTAGAGCCCCGCAGTTGTTCCCGGTAAGGCCCATGCCTCCTCCAAATCCAGTAGCCAGGGCTACCGTTTCCGGCGGGAAATCGGGTGCCACACCGGTGTCGAGAATAGCTTTGAATACCGATTCCGCACAGTTTAATCCCTGCTTAAAGTTATCGGCTGCATTGTTTTTGGCTTGTTCGACGAAATCACTCATTGATACCCCTCCTCAAAATGTAACTTTACTTACTCCATCATACTTACTCCATCATGGACTATTACCGCTGTGTTTCCATACCGCCCTCCTTTGCTGCTTATTACTACCCATCACCCTGCGGGTCGTATACAATCTATAATCTACTGAAAACCGTAAATGCTGGTATTAAGGCTTTGTGTGGTAGTGCAAAAAACTTGTGGGGTAGATGATGAGAGCCTTTTGGTATATTTATCTATGTTATTATGATAAAGTAGATTACTCAGATGGTCTATCAATTATTTAACAATTAATCAACCAGAAGGGGAGAATATGGACAGCAATCCTCTCACTATGTGCCCTTACTAACACAAATCGAACCTGAATTGGTCACTTTTCTATACAGACAAGCGGCTATGTCCACCAGAAAAACCATCATCTGATTTTGATCAGGGATTCGGGTAATAATCCCGGCGATTGGCAGCAGCTATAATCATTTTTATCCTACCGTGAATGATTTGCATTCTATTAATAGAAGATTTCAGCAAGGTGGCATGATTGCTGTCTTTATGCATATATAAGTAATGGGAATTGGTCATCAAAACAATTGGTTATCACCTGTTGACTGTGCCGGTAAAATTGCATATAATAGTCTCCAATATTTCAAAACGACTATGACAGGGATCATTAGGTATATACGATGGAGCAACAGAGAGCTGCCGGTTGGTGTGAGGTAGCCGATTCAATATACCGAACTCCCCCTGGAGTTGCCGACCGAAATGTATAAAGTAGGCTCGGACGGAGACTTCCGCCGTTAAAAGGAAGCGGATATCGGATGGGCACATCCCGTATCTGGTAGAGTGAGCACCTGTTGCTAATTTGAGTGGTACCGCGGAGTATACCCTTCGTCTCAAGTGTTTTGAGCGAAGGGTTTTTATAGTTTAAGGGGGTGGTTTTCGATGGAATCAGACCTTGCCGATCTATTAAGAGATTTATTATTTAACGAGGAGGATGTTATTAATGCGCAAGCTGTATATATTCGATACCACCTTGCGAGATGGTGAACAATCACTGGGAATTACCCTGAATGTTAAGGAAAAGCTGGCCATCGGCCGCCAGCTGGTGAAATTGGGCGTGGACATTATTGAAGCGGGATTTCCGGCCTCATCACCCGGAGATTTCGAATCGGTCAAAACCATAGCCAAAGAGCTCAAAGGTGTGACTATCTGCGGGCTCACCCGAGCGGTGCAAAAGGACATCGATGTCTGCGCCGAAGCCCTGAAAGAAGCGGAAAGGCCCCGCATTCACACCGGCATCGCGGTGTCTCCGGTTCACATGGCCAAAAAGCTCAACAAAACCCCGCAGGAAGTGATAGAAACCGCTGTAAGGGCTGTTAAACATGCCAAGAAATATGTGCATGATGTTGAGTTCTATGCCGAGGATGCCTCGCGCAGCGAACGTGATTTTCTGGTGGATATCATAACCAAAGTCATTGATGCCGGCGCTACGGTTGTCAACATACCTGATACTGTAGGTTACAGCACCCCCTGGCAGTATGGTGATCTTATCGCCCATTTGGTGAACAATGTCAGGAATATCGACCGGGCAATAATCAGCATTCACTGTCACAATGATTTGGGCATGGCTACAGCCAACTCCCTGGCTGGCATCAGGGCTGGAGCATCGCAGCTGGAAGGCACCATCAACGGCATCGGCGAGCGGGCTGGCAATACTTCACTAGAGGAAGTAATCATGGCCATTTACAGCCAGAAGGCCCTTTATGGGGTGGATGTCAATATCAACACCCGGGAGATTGCAGCTACCAGCCGTTTGGTTTCACGCATCACCGGGGTGGCTGTGCCCAACCATAAGGCTATCGTGGGTGCCAATGCCTTTATGCATGCTTCCGGGATACATCAGGACGGGGTGCTAAAGCAGAGAGATACTTATGAGATCATAGACCCCGAAGTGGTGGGCTTCCCGCGCAGCATGATCGTGCTCAGCGCGCGTTCCGGGCGCCATGCCTTGAAATACCGCCTCGAGGAATTGGGATATAACAATATTGAAGACAGCCTGGATGAAATATATGCCAGATTTCTTAACCTGGCGGATTTAAAAGGCGAAGTCTTCGATGAAGACCTGCATGCTTTAATGGGCAATGCCGGCAAAGAGGTAAACGGGATGTCCATCAAGCAACTATCGGTTACATCCCATGGAGCCGCCAATGCTGCTGCTACTATAACCCTGGAAGTCAACGGTGAGCTATATAGTGACGCTGCTTGCGGTGATGGTCCGGTCGATGCGCTCTTTAAAGCAGTGGACAGAATTGTAGGCAAGCCGGTTCAGTTGGAGGATTTTGCCTTAAAATCGGTCAGCCGCGGCTCAGAAGCTATGGGAGATGCCACGGTTAAAATCCGCTACAAAAACAGCCTGGTGGTAGGAAGAGGGGTCAGCACCGATATTTTTGAAGCCAGTGCCCTGGCTTATGTAAATGCCTTAAGCAAAACCAGGTATCTCGACTGAAGTTATTCGAATTGAACACTTGCTCTGATTATTAGGAGGCTTTCCTTGACCGGGATAGCCTCTTGCTGTTCCAGCTTATGCGATGGTATGGCGGGTCCGATGCCGGTAATGCCACTCATACTCCGCTTGCCGTTCCACCGTGTATGCGATGACCCCGGATCAGCAGAAAATAATGTATTCTGCTGCCATAAATGCATATAACAGGGCATGAAATGCATTTTATTAGATGAAAGCAAGTAGCTCATGCCAGCGTATCAAAAAGCAGCGAACGGAAAAACGGGAAGCGGTTGGTCGGGCAAAAGTGGGTAGTGTAAAGTTCCAGTAGGCCAAAGGGGTCAGAAATAGAAAAGGGACCTTAAAAAGCGGTGTTTCAGGTAAACACCCTCCTGGTCCAAAGGAGTTGAGGTCTCAGGTACAGGATTCAACAGTTGCAATCCATTTTCGAGTGCTTGCCTTTAAGGTTATAATAAGAATTATGATTTAGTGCTTCCCATTAAATGTAACTGCTGCTGATTCTTCTTAGTTAAAAGGCCAAATTTAGATAAGCTGAAGTGCTTAACAGTCTATATGCTGAAGGCTATGTATGACGAGGTGAAGCAGATGCAGTTTGAAATATCCAGGTCGGAAAGAATCTACGCATTTCTGGCCATATTGCTTGGTATATTGATTCTGCTGGGCTTGGTAGGCCAATTCATCATCATTTCTGATGAACCGCCTCCTCAGGCTGTGGTTTACATGGACCAGAGCACAGGTATTTATTATGCCCCGCCATATATTTTGGGCAAAAAATACCCGCCGGGATTGGATGAAAGCAGGCTGAAAGCTATCACCATTGCAGAGGCTAAGCAGATGTCATATAAAGCTGATGAGGATTGTGTTGAACTCGGTTATTTCAAACAGAAGAGCACCTTAAACGACAGGCTGAGGATAATGGCCGGTCTGGTGGAAAAGCCGCCCAGTCGCTGGAATGAGGATGGTTCCTGGAATTGGTAAAGCCGCTAACCATCCCTTAAGCGATGAAAGGCCTTTGCGCTGCAATTGCCTGGTGGTAATGGCAGACCATATTGTGAGGCTGAAATAAACCTGTACGCATTTACTCGAGCGTTCACTTAATCAAGCCGACTGGAATAGTCATAAAACACAAGCGGGGGAGCTGAATGGGGAAGTGCATCAGTTTCGGTTTATAAATCAAATCAATACGCCCGAGCAGGGCAACGGCGCTGTCGCCCAAAGGAGAGGCTTATGCCTGCAGACTGCTGCCCTCCAAAATCCATGCCGGCATTGCGAAGAGTGCATATGGCTGGACCAGGTGCCGTTTGATAAGGGATACGAGGAAATCACCGCCATTCATGCTTTATCAGGCCGTCACCGCGGGGATGGCTTGGAAGTCAGGTTAGATCTGATCAGCATGCAGGGGGTATGGAGGAAGTATGCTGAATGGGATAGCGAGAAGGAATGCCATGATGGCCTTGCAGAGGAGAGGACTATTGCTATCGATCATGCGGCCCTGTCAGGGTTCCGGCAGGGGTTGAAAGATTGCGGTTTGCTGGCCTGGGGCGAACGGTATGAGATGGATGAAGGGGATGGCAGCGAATGGGTGATACGCATTCAGTTTGATGATTTGCGGGTGAAGAAAAGCGGTCAGAACTCGTATCCCCGTTGCTGGGAGTCATTCTGCCAGCTGTTCCCGGCCTGGTTAAAGGTCGAATTCAGGTAATATTGCAATGGGCTGATTAATTAAATGCTTGGAATAATAAACCATAGTTTACAATCATTGTAAACTATGGTTTATTATTGTTTTTAAGAGACAGGTTGCCAGCGAAAGCCTAAGCTTTAGTTTAATATCATTCTCCAGTTATTAAAAACACAGTCAAAAGCCGTTATAACAATAATCTGTACTGCCAACGATTGTTTAGATAATTCAAAACTGCCGTTTTTCACCTAATTATCGCCAGTAATAGAATATAATAGAATTAGCACCATACTTGCAGGCATAAGGAGGGTCAGGTTATGGGTTTGAGATTAACCGATAATATATGGTGTTTGGGCAATCATCTGTTTCATTTTTTTGTAGTAGGACAAAAACAGTCCGTTATCGTGGAGTGTGGGGTTAGCGGCGCAGTGGCCAATCTGCGGCGGCAATGGCCCCAGTTGCACCCCCGGCCTGAGGTCGCCCAATTGCTGGCCATGCATGCCCATTTTGATCACATCTGTGGTATTCCCCACTTGCTGGAATTCTTTCCCCAAAGCCAGGTAACTGCCAGTGCGGCTGCCTGCAAGGTTATGCAGAAGCAAAAGATAATGGCAGGCTTTTTTGCCCAGGACCAGGAAATGGTTAAAGTGCTCATGGATCGGGGCTATTTGAATGAGGCTGTCGAGGTCCCTGAGCCTGAAGCCATAGCGGTGCACAATATCGTGGGGGATGGGGATAAGATAAAGACCGCGGACGGATGCACACTGGAGATTATCGCTACTCCGGGTCACAGCCCGTGCAGCATAGCTGCCTACATGCCGGAGGATAAGGTACTGTTTATTTCGGATCTGGCCGGTTTCCAGATTTCTGATGAGGAGCTTTTTCCAATATTTTTCCAGAGCTATGAAATGTACATGGATTCCATACAGAGAATGAAGGGTTATCCGGCCCGTATGGTCGGGATTGCGCATGGAACCATATGGAGCGGGCAGCAGATGGAGGCTTTTTATGAACGTGCCCTGCAAACTGCCCGGCAAGCCTTTGACAGTATACGCGAAATGAGTGAAGCCGGCATGGAACATGAGCAAATGGCCAATATTCTATTTGAGCGCTATTACCGCGGCGACCTGCGTATATATACCCCTGAGAATATAAAACTGTGCGTAGATTTGTTGATCAAACGAGTGCAGGAATGCCTCTAGCGATAACCGGATTTTTGGGCCAGCAGCAACGATAGCCGGTAATTGATTGATACCTGCATGACAGCCGTATGCTTCGGTGCACTTCCGGTGTTGCTGAAAGCATCCTTTTTAAGCCTGGTCGGCCAGCCATTGCCTGATCTTACCTTTGACCACATACTATTGTCATCGGTAGAATTGGGTGTAAAGCCGGCAATATTTATCCAGCCCTGGCATTTTGGCCAAGCCTAGCCAATAAAGTACTATTCCGGGATAAAAATGGACCGGGAGGGAATAATGCACAAAATATCGCCAAGTTGAAGCCATCCCTGCAGGCAGTTAGCGGTATTGTGCAAAAAAAACCATTATATTACAATTACGTTAAGTATTAGCCGCAGGTCGCTTCATAACAAGCATACCGCCAAGTGGTATGCTTTTGATGTTAATAATGCGGTTTAATCGCGAATATGATGCTTAAAGGCATATCGCCGGCAGCCTGACCGTTCCATTCACATACAACCTGTAAAAGGAAACAATTACTGAGCTAGAGCAATTTGGGGATAGGTTTTTGTCATATATCAAGCAACTGATCTAATAAATGTGCATTGGCCATGTAAATAGCATAGGAAGGGAAGGTGATATATCAAACTTTTTTAAACTTATAAAGATATTGGGATAGGGAGGAATAAAACATGAGCTTACCCTTGGAATGTATCCGAGTCTTGGACTTATCCAGGTATTTGCCAGGGCCTTTTGCCACCCAGATGCTGGCTGACTTTGGGGCTGAAGTGATAAAGGTAGAGGATCCCCGAGGAGGCGATCTGGGGCGCAAGCTTCCGCCCCTGATAGGCGAGGAAAGTGCGCGGTTTTATACCGTGAATCGCAATAAGAAAAGCATTACCCTGGATCTTAGAAAACCTCAAGGCCAGGAAGTGTTTAAACGCCTGGTAGCCAAGAGCGATGTGGTAGTCGACCAATTCAGGCCCGGGGTAATGGATAAAATGGGCCTGGGATATGAACAGCTCAAAGCCATTAATCCGGGCATTATCTATTGTGCTATCACCGGTTATGGGCTGGACGGCCCCCTGCGTGATGCAGCCGGGCATGACCTCAATTATCTCAATCTATCCGGTATTACCGGTTTGACCGGGGTATATCAGAGCAAACCGGCCCAGAGTGGGGCTCAAATAGCGGATATAGCCGGAGGCACCCTGCATGCGGTTATTGGCATTTTGCTGGCTCTGGCCGCCCGGCAGAAAACCGGACAGGGACAACTGTGTGACATAGCCATGATGGATGCCTCCGTCAGCCTGATTGCTTACACCCTGGGCGAGTGGACCGGGCTGGGAACCCTGCCGGTATTAGGGGATGAGCTGCTGACGGGTGGCTATGCTTTCTACCAGATTTACCGCACCAAGGACGGCAAATATGTAAGCCTGGGGGCAGTAGAGGAAAAATTCTTTGCCGAGTTCTGTAATAAAATCGGTCGCCCCGAGTTCATAGAGAAACAGTATGACAAGGCCGCACAAAGACAGATGATCGATGAGATATCAGCCATAATGCTGGAGCGCACCCGGGCTGAGTGGGAAGAATTCTTTGCTGACAGCGATATCTGCTTTACGCCGGTATTGGAATTAGACGAAGTCTGCCAGCATCCCCAGGTTAAGGCGCGCAACATGATTGTTGAGATGGAGAACTTCAACAACACCGGCAGAACTGTACGCGTAACCGGCATCCCGATAAAACTGTCCCAGACCCCGGGCAAGATAGAGCTGAAGTTCCCGGCCTTAGGCGAGCACAATGATGAAGTGCTGATGTCGGTAGGGGGATTCACTGAGGAAGAAGTCAAGAACCTGAAAGCCGAGCAGGTAATCTGATAACAGACTGCCAAATATTTATATATAAAAAGGTTGGGCAGGCTCATTACACCCGAAATAACATCTGCAAAGCATGGTTTTGGCCCCCGGGTATCAACCGGGGGCTCTGCCTTATCACTGTATGCTCAGTTGTGTTGATGGCCATTGCGATGCTATGCTGTGATTAGTGGTTTTGCTGCCTCCAGGCCAAAAGGGGAAGGAAGGTAAGTATGAATGATTTCTTTGAGAATTACCGTCGTTTTGCAATAATAGGCCTATCACGGGATCCCAAGTCCTTTAGCCGAAGAGCCGCCAAATTGTTGGTCGACGAGGGCTGCAGCCTGGTAGCGGTTAACCCCCAGGCGGATAACATAGACGGGATCACCAGCGTGCCGTCTATTAGCCAGCTTCCCGAAGTGGATGGGGTGATTTTTTTCACCAATCCTCAGGTTACGATAACTTTATTGCAGCAGTGCCTTGATCAGGGCATTAAAAGAGTGTGGTTTCAACAAGGCTCGGCTGATGATGCGGTATTGGAACAAGCCCGCAAACTGGGCTTAAATTATGTCGACTCCTGTGTCTTTCTCCACCATCCCCGGGCTGGTTTTCCCCATAATGTGCACCGTGCATTGTCGCGCATATTCAAAATTTGACCATACCCTGTGATTGATGTATTGCATCGCTTTTAACCATACCAGCCGGATGTGCCTGCTGACCCTCAACTTCAGGTAATACTAAATTAAGCCCTTTATATGCACAATAATATAAAGCCCGGCAGGGAGGGAGGAGCGATGAAACAGGTGGTTATAACCGGCAGCACCAGGGGACTGGGTTTGCGACGGCACGGGCTTTTTGGCGGCAGGTTGCAGTGTGACCAATTCAAATCGCTCCCGCTTGCTATGGCACATAGCCACCTCAGGAATAGTGAAAAGAGAGAGCTCTTTAATTGATAGAAAAACCCCTGCTGTTTAATCGGTAAACCACTGGGTTACATAGAGGTAATTGCCTTCCCAGTAAAAACCCAGGCCAACTTTATTAAAGTCGGGGTTTAGAATATTGGCCTTATGACCGCTGGAATTCATAAAAGCCTCGTGGCTGGCCCGGACACTGAAATTCCTGGCGATGTTTTCAGCAGCGCAGCGGTACTTTATCCCCTGCTTCTTCATCATGTCGAATGGACTGCCATAAGTGGGCGAGTTGTGGCTAAAATAATTATTTACTGCCATATCCTTAGACTTCAGATAAGCCCCCTGGCAAAGTGCATTGTCCAGAGCCAGCGGGCTCAGCCCTTTCTCTGCTCTGGCTTGATTGATATACCCCAGCATCTCCTGCGCGGCATTGCCGGGCTGCGCATTGGGCGTTGCAGGTTTGGATCTGGTCGGGGTATATGTTTGAACCGTGGTTCTGGCAGGAGAGCCTGCAGCCGTAGCTTTATCCGCCGGTTTACCGCCCTCCTCAGCCTTCCTGGGGCTGTATTCCTGCTGGTTGGTATTTACCGGGGGTTTTTGCACACCGGCTTTAGAATCTTGAACGGGCACAGTTTGATCTTCAGGGGTATCAACCGGTGGGTTCACAGTGGTTGTCTCTGCGCCGCTTTCATCTGCTGGGTCGGGGCTGGCTTCTTGGAGTTGGGTCTCCGTAACCAGCCATGGTCTGGCATTGCCAATCCCGGACAGATAGTTGTGCAGGGCGGTGTCTGCGACTACGGCATAGGCGAGCAGTGCGCTGATCATATATATCAAACACAGTTTTTTCATACCGGCATCCTTTCCGGCCCTGTATGGCCTGACGGTCGAGTCAAATCAGTCAACCTGCATAATCAACCTCTTATATTAATGCGAAGCGAGTTCAGGCTTTTCTGATGTCAAATAAAAAAAAGATTTGAAAAGATCGTTATCAGATTAGCAGTCATTGCTTGAACCACCCTCTCCTGCCTACTGGATGATCAGTCAAGTTTCTCTTTCCCCAGCTACAACGATATGACCTCAGGCTAATTGGCTCTTAGGGGTCAATTGCAAGCTTTTCTGAGTACCCCACCCTTTGGGGCTGTATATCTATGACCCGGAATATACCCGCCTTGCCAGCCGCGGACGCATTTCCCCACATCTTGTTTATCAAGGGCATCATGGAAATGATGGCATCTATTTGGGTACTGTATGTAAATTAGGCATGATGGTTGCCTGGAGTATAACCAATAGTTATTTCTAATATAAATACTAGTATGATAATATACCTATGTAAGCAGTCCCCGCCCGGCCTGGATAATTGTTAGGCCTGGCCCTCTTAGCCTGCCTGGATCAATAGATGGGCTAATAAAACATTATTTGGGAAAAGGAGAGTTGGCAATGGCTGATTACCGTCATATGTGGGCTGACCTGGGCATGGACCTGGAAAAACATGATTTATTATGCGAGGTCTTGCCTGACGCTTTCGGAGGGGTATTCCTTGCGCAGCAAAACCGCCCGGAAGGCATGGATTTCTATGATTTTGTGGTGTCTGAAATTCACGGCGTGAGGCCGGCGGAGCTTATTGAACACCAGAAGAAAGGCGGAAAAGTATTTGGCACCTTCTGTGTCTATGTCCACGATGAAGTGGTCTTTGCCGCGGGAGGGATCGCGGCCGGTTTATGCGGGGGTTCACAGTTTTGGGTACCCGGGGGCGAAAGAGTGCTGCCGGCCAACACCTGTCCGCTTATCAAGGCTTCGGTAGGGGCCAGGCTGGACAAAACCTGCCCGTTTTTCCAAATCGCCGATATGTATGTGGGGGAGACCACCTGCGATGGCAAAAAGAAAGCCTGGGAGATATTGTCCAAAGAGGTGCCTTTGCATGTCATCGATGTCCCCCAGATGAAGCGGGCCAAGGATATTGCTGCCTTTGAAGGTGAGATTTTTGATTTTATCCAAGTGGTTGAAAACCTGACCGGCAATAAGGTGACAGCGGAAAAACTAGGTGAAGCCATCAAATTGATCAACAATAAACGCAAAGCCTTACAGCGCTTGTACAATGCCCGCAAGGCCTCACCGGTGCCCATCAGCGGCAAAGATGCCTTACTGGTAACCCAAATCGCCTTTTACGATGATCCGGGCCGCTGCGCCCAGATGGCCAACCGGCTGGCGGACGAACTGGAACAGCGCATAAGCAAAGGAGAAGGCGTATTTCCGCAGGATGCGCTGAGGATTATGATCAGCGGAACCCCCATGGCTATTCCCAACTGGAAACTGCACCATATTGTGGAAAGCTTCGGGGCAGCCGTGGTAGTAGAGGAATCCTGCACCGGCACCCGCTACTTTGAAAACCTGGTTGATGAAACGGGGCAGACCCTCGAGGAGCAGGTCAGAGCCCTGGCAGAACGCTACATGAAGACCAATTGCGCCTGTTTCACCCCCAATCCGGGGCGGATCGATGATATTATCCGCCTGGCCGGAGAGTATCAGGTGGATGGGATCATTGAAGTGAATTTGCAGTTCTGCAACCTCTACTCCACCGAGAGCTATCTGGTCAAGCAGGCCCTGGCCGAGCACGGCCTTCCGGTTTTGCATATTGAAACTGATTACAGCGAACAGGATTATGAGCAGCTCAAAACGAGGATAGAGGCGTTTTTTGAAATGCTGCGCAAGTAAGGCCAAAACAATGGAACAGTCTTATCGCTGGTATATACTCTTTCCCAATCACCATCAGGGCTTAAGGCTTAACCGGGCATTGAAACAGCAGGGCATCAAAAGCCAGATTGCCCCCACCCCGCGGGAAGCCAGTGTCAGCTGCGGCATATCGTTGATTGTGGACGAGGGAGACCTGGAACGGATTTATAAGCTGATCGATGAAATCGGTGTAGCAATAGACAAAGTTGTCAAGCTGCCGGTAAAGACTGACTGGAAATACCGGGGAATCTAGTGCTGCTTAATTTGAATATGTCTGCCTGGCACAACCCGCGTTGTAGCTCTTTTACTGGCAAACAGAATAAGTGTGGTGCCTGGCACCATACTTATTCTTGGTTGGTTTAATGACCCAACCAAAAGAGCATACCACTGTTGGCCCTGCTGGCCGGGGGAGATAAATCTGGCTCCGGTAAAGCTTAAATGCTCCTGAACAAGCTGTGCCAGCGCTTGTTGACCTTATCCACCATATCCTCCCGGGGCACCAGTTCAGCCGGGTACTCCGGCTTCATACGGGCATCCACAATAAAGGGCAGCCTGTATTCGATGGCGTTTTGCCGCATGTGCTGGATGGCGTGAATATCGAGCCCAGGATCGAAACGGGTGAATACCGTCCACAGGAAAGATGTCTGATCAGTTATGGAATCAACATCATCCAGCAGTATCACCAGGGGCCAGGGCTGCAGGTCGGGATGGGCTGCTGCGCTAAGCTGCGCGGCCAACCCGGGGTCTTTTTCATAGCTTTCTCCGGATATGAGCAGGCACCCGGCACAATAGGGCTTTATCTTTTTAATCCCGGGCAGTGGGCTGCCGTTATATTCCCGGGGGAGTTCACGCACCGGGCTGCCGATGCCTATGATGATCGCTTTGCTGCCTTGATTGAATTTGCGGCCGGTGTAATCCAGTGTATCCATGGAGGTATGGTGAAGAATAATAAGGTCCCGGCCGGGATCGAGCCGCATCAGTATAGTCTCCAACAGCTGGGGAAAATCGCGCAGGTCTAACTCTACATCGGTCACCAGCAAAACCTTGGTCAGGCTGAGCTGGCCTTCCCCCAGGATACGGAAGCTGTGCGCCAAAGCCTCGCGGAAATAACTCTCCCTGACCACAGCCGCGCTTAAGGTATGGAACCCGGCCTCAGCATAACTGCGCAGGGATTTGACCCCGGGCATCAGAAGCGGGAATATGGGGCTGATCAATTCCTGCATCCACTCCCCGATATAATAATCTTCCTGCCGCGGTTTGCCCACCACGGTGGCGGGGAAAACGGCATCGCGGCGATGGAAAAGGCGCGCTATATTGAAAACCGGGAAATCATGCACCAGCGAATAGTAGCCATAATGGTCGCCGAACGGGCCTTCAGGCCTGCGCACATGAGGTGGCACCACCCCGCACAGGGCAAATTCAGCCTCTGCCACCAGGGGATGAGGGTGATCGGCTATTCTGGTCATGGCGATTTTGTCTCCCAGCAGGAATGACGCATAAAGCAGTTCCGGTATTGGTTCAGGCAAAGCGGTAATAGCGGCGACCGTCAATGCCGGTGGGCCGCCCAGAAACACCGTTACCGGCAGGGGTTGATCAAGCTGTTCGGCTTCATGATAATGAAAGCCGCCGCCTTTATGAATCTGCCAGTGCATGCCGGTTTGAGTCGCAGTGAATACCTGCATGCGGTACATGCCCAGGTTGTGTTCGGCTTTAATCGGGCTTTCCGTATAGACCAGGGGCAGGGTAAAAAACGGTCCGCCATCATCCTGCCAGCTGGTGATACAGGGCAGGACCTTGATATTGACCGGCTGCATGGATTCCTGCAAAACCGGGGCCCGGTGTGGGGGTACGTAATTTAATCCGACCCGGGCCAGATCCAGCAGCCAACCGCGTTCACCCCATAAACTGCCCAAACGGGGTGGCAGCAAGCGGTGCAGGGCCTCGACGGCCCGGCTGATGATCGCCTGCGGTTTTGGCCCCATGGCCATTTCCATGCGCTTGACCGTACCAAACAGGTTGGTAACCACCGGGAAAGCACTGCCTTTAACGCGGGTGAACAATAAGGCCGGGCCTCCTTCTTCCACCACCCGGCGGTGGATCTCAGCCAGTTCCAAATAAGGGTCAACTTCAGCGATTACTTCAACAATATCCTTTTCACGGCGCAGCTGTTCGATAAAAGAACGCAGGTTTCTATGCATAATCAATCTCCACCATTTGCTTGATCTTTTCAACTAATTGCCCGGCTGCGGCCAGGCTGTTCTGCACCAGCAGATCTATTTCTTGTGAAGTAGCATTGTCAATATGAATTCCCGCTATTACTGCAGCACAACAGCCGGTTTCCCGGCACAGGTATTCGGCCACCAGAGCAGCCACATCTGCATCGCGGTGACCGGAGCGGGGTGTTACCCAGGTTTGGGGGCGGTGTTTCAAGGCCGGCTGAGAACTCCAGGGAACGCTCATCGCCATACCACCGACATGCGGTTTTTCACCGCCGGTCAGAAAAACCGCCACACCGTCAGCGGTCAGCATGGCCTGCAGCTGTATTCCCAAACGGCCCTGGCCGCAGGTTACCGTGATTTCCCTGAGCAAGCAGATTCACCTTCCATAGCAGGTATCAGCATAATGTATTGTAGTTATCCTTTATCTTAAACCACTGCAACGGCGCTGTAAAAACAATCCTGGCAAAATACTAAATATTTGTTATGAAGGGTGAGCCTGATTAAAACCAAATAAAACCCAGCCATGCAGAGTACAAGGCCCTGGCAGCTGAATGAAGGGGTTTTAATTTCATTTATAAACCTTGTAAAATATAGCCATAAACACCTTACAAGGGTGGGCATGGGAATAACCGTCAGATTATCCACTAAAAAATGATATTGAGTCAGTCACCATAACCTATATATTCGATTCACAGCAAGGCTTTCAGGCAAAGATTATCATTACCATGGGGCAATAAATCCTTCTGGGAGGGATAATATATGGCCACCAGCGGGTTTGTATATCAAGTCTTGCTTTATTATGCGTTGGTGATCAATACTGTTTGTTATGTATTGTTTGTGCTTGACAAGGGCTACTCACAGCGCGGGGAAAAGAGAATCCCAGAAAAAATCCTGTTTACCGTTGCGCTGCTGGGAGGTGCTTTAGGAGGCATACTGGCTATGTATCAATTTCGGCACAAAACCCGTCATTTCCGCTTCAAGTACGGCCTTCCGGCACTGTTGGTCCTGCAGCTGATCTTAATCGGGTATTTTACCGGCTATTAAGGATATGGTATCGAGAATATAGGATCATTGCGTTAGCAGTAAAAGCCTTCTGAAAACTGACCAACCTCCTGCTGAACGAGGCCATATGGCAGTCATTTCCTATTGCATCGCGGCTTACCGTCAAATCCCCCTCCATAAGCAGAGGAACCAGGACAGCAATCTTATACCCCTATACACCTGGGCTGGATAAGCTGCCAACCGTCATTCAAGGTATGGACAAAGATAAAAGAAGGGATTAATTGCCTGAGCCCAGAATATTTGACATAATTGTACAATAATTCAGAAAACGGGCATCTGTTTGACCGCTTAAGAAGGAGGAGGGATACATTTGAATATACAGGATAAGGCGTTTTTCTGTTCTTGGAGCGGGGGCAAGGACTCCTGTCTCGCTTTATATCGGGCTATGGCCAATGGTGGGCGGCCAGCCTCTCTGCTTACCATATTAGCGGAAGGAGGATTAAGATCCCGCTCCCACGGTTTGCCGCTGCAGGTTCTGCAGAACCAGGCCAGATCACTGGGTATCCCCCTGTTAGTGCGAGCAGCATCGTGGGAAGAGTATACCCGGGTGTTTTCAGAGGTCTTAAGGGAGTTTAAATCCAAAGGGCTAGACATCGGCGTGTTTGGCGACATTGATATCGAAGGACACCTGCAATGGGTAGAGTCAGTATGTAAGCCCATAGGGATCAAACCCTATCACCCTCTCTGGCAGCAGTCGAGAAAGCAGCTTTTGACTGATTTCCTGGAAGCAGGGTTCAAAGCTACCATAGTAGTGGTAGAGGCCAGTAAGCTTGACAAGAGCTTTTTGGGGCGTGAATTGAGTGCTGCGGTGCTGGAAGAAATCGAAGCCGCGGGTGCAGATGCAGCCGGTGAAAACGGTGAATACCATACCGTGGTCACCGATGGCCCGATTTTCTCCACACCTGTTCCGATAAAGCTGGGAGAACTGTTTGAAGAAGATGGATACTGCTTTATAAGCCTTGAGGGATAATTCCGAAGGAGTCAATTTGCTCTGACAAGGGGGCGGTTCTGTTGTNNACAACAGAACCGCCCCCTTGTCAGAACCGTCCCCTCGTCATTAAAACGCTGTTGCTCCTTTATTAACTGCAGCAGTTCCAGTATGCTAGAAATATGGTGGGGATTATGAAGATTTCGTAAATCTAAGTCCTCATTAATAGAGAGATAACTGTTAAAAGAGGCTGCGAAGGGTGCAGCAGCGCAGGAGAGGGTAATGGAGTAAGTAAGATCGGAGGATGAGAGCAGTGCCAACTCAATTGCTTTTAAAACCGCAGGAAATGAATCTCGAGGTTCTTGGCCATTTGCAGCAGGCTTATGAAAACCTGGGCCTGGACTCGGGTTATCTCCAGCACAACTGGAGATCCTGGCAGGAAACGGACGGTATTGAGATCTATGCCGGCTATCAGAACCAGCAAATGCAGGGCCTGTTGGCATTCGATCGCCAACACAGCCTGATTTTGGAGGTTTTGGCTTTGCCGGGTTTTCATGACCAGGGTGTTGAAGCAGCAATGCTGGATGCCATTATAGAGCAGGAGAATCTGATTGCCTGTCAGCTATTGGCAGGGGATGAAAAGCGTTATAATCTCCTGGTAGATTACGGTTTTCGCCCCGGGCGCACCTATCAGGTGGCCGATTGGCAGGTCATGAAGCTGGAACTGAGCACAGCGGTTTTGCTTGAAAAGATCAAATCCCGGCAGTTCTCCAGGTCGTATCCCCAGAAGGAGACGGTTGCCATTGAAAGGGTTCCGGCCGCGCGTGAATATGAACAGATCAAGGATGCATTGCAGAGCCTGATTGACAGGCTGGGCGGTTTGGAGCGCTATGTAAAAAAGGGTCAGACTGTGGTCATCAAGCCCAATATAGTCAGCGATCACGGCTTGAAAAAAGACGGCACGGTAGTCGGCGGGGTAGTGACCGACAAAAAAGTGGTCAAGGCCATGGTGGATTTGCTGCTGCCTGTGGCGGGAAAAGTCATTGTGGCCGAGGGCTCTTCCATCAACCGCAGCGCCACTACCAAAATGTTTGCCCATTATGGCTATGATGAGGTTGTAGCCCTGGATCCGCAGCGGGTCAGCCTGGTGGATCTTAATACCGATAAACTGTTGGAAAAAGCGGTTCCCGGCGGCAAACGCATGCAGTCGCGGCAGATCCCGGTAACCCTCGAAGAAGCCGATGTGATTATCAGCCTGCCGGTGATGAAAATCCACTTTGCTGCCGGTGTCTCCCTGAGTATCAAAAACCTGCAGGGGGCCGTACCGCCACTGGAGAAGTATATGTCGCATTTCTTTGGCTTATGGCAGAATCTGGTTAACATCAATCATCTGGTTAAACCGGATCTGATAATAATAGATGGAACCGTTGGGCAGGAAGACTTTGGGCCCATCTCCGGCACCCCCAAAGTAATGAACCTGTTGGTCGGAGGAACTAACCCGGTTGCAGTGGATGCTGTTGCTATGCGCATTATGGGCTTTGACCCCACTGAGTCCCCTCCGGTTTTGCTGGCCTATCTGCAGGGTTTGGGGCCTATAGAAAGCGATATGATCGATGTGGCGGGGCCTCCGCTGGAAGAACTGATTGATGCCTTTAAGCGTCCACAGCTGGATCTCAGCAACGGTAAGGATTTTAAAGTGCATGTGGGAGGTGCCTGCTCGGGTTGTCGGGCTTATTTGCACTTTACCCTCAGCAAGCTGCGCCGACCAGATCCTAAGAATCCTGATGGATTGCTGATCGATCGCCCCTTTGGCAAAGCCGTCCATGTATATTTGGGACCAAATCATCAAGAGGCGATCGATCCTGAAGCGAACAATGTGTTTATGGGGCTGTGCCAGCAGCATCATGCTCATCTGGGCACTCATCTGCCCGGCTGCCCGCCTCATTCCGAGGTTATTATAGACGGCATTTTCCAGTTCTTCCCTGATGTACCCAAAGCCAAGTACGCTGATAAAAGCGAAGAAGCTGTGCTGGGAGAGATGTTGCAGACCATCCTGGCCGGGATGAAGTAATGCCGAAAGAAAAAGCCATAAGCGCTTGCCCAATCTAGGCCAAGAAATATTTTCAACTGCCTGAATTGTATATCAAGGTTGGCCTCCAACTCATACTAAGCCTAGCTCTATAGGAAGGAGGCGCTGTCTTGAAGGGCAAGGTAAAGAAACAGGAATCCATGCTTAATGGGGTCAAGTGTGTTGTCAATACCTGTTATTATTACGGAGAAGGGGACTGCTGCATGGCGTCGCAGATTGAGATTCAGCCTCGTAACGCCAGGAATTCGCATGAAACCGACTGCAGCACCTTCACCCCCAAATAGCAAAATTGAGGAGGCCCGGCGGCCTCCTTACTTTTTGATATACATTCATGTGCCTTTCCGGCCCGCCAGTATTTATTTATCCGGAAAGGGCTTGCGCGCTGCTGTCAGTTCTGCAGTTGCACCGCCCAGACCCCTGATGTGAGCGCTGATGAAAATGACCAAAGCCATGGTGAGGCTGAATAAAACCCCGACCCGCTCACTGAGATGAATGGTAGCCCCGGCGATAGTCAAAACTATCAAGGCAACCGTCAAATATGATGAAAAGGCCCCGGAGGTAAGGTTAATGTTTATACTGCTATGTCTAAAAGCGTGATGCGGATGCAGTTTTATATTGGACAAAAGGATAATGATCCAGTTCAGTATCAGCATAACCCCGGCCGCTGTGGCCAGGTATTCGTAAACCGTGTTGGGCAGCAAAAAGGACATGATGATAGCGAATAACAGCCCCAGCCCGGTAAGTGAAATAGCCGCCACCGGCACCCCGCGATTATTCCTCCAGGCCATCAGCAGTGGAGCATCAAGGTCTTGGGCCAGGGAAACCAGCACATTGGACACTCCATAAAGGGCCCCCACCATAGTGGAAAAAGCCGCACTTATAATAATGATGTTGAGCAGCGAATCAGCGAACCCGAAACCAAAAGCGGATAATGCGGTGACAAAAGGGCTTTCGGCTGTGCTGATGGCATAAGCCGGAACCATCAAAAAGATGAACAAGAGGGCCAACGAGTATACTGCGGTTAAAGAGCCCAGCATGACCTTGCCCGATTTTCCGATATCCTTGTAGTGCTTTAATTCATGGGATAGAATTCCCATCACCTCTATGCCGCCATAGGAAAAGAGCACGAAAATCAACGCGCTCCATGTGCCTGCCAGCCCGGCGGGGAACCATTGCTTAAGGTCGCCCAGGTCGGAAGCAGGTGGACGAGTCAGGCTGATTATCCCGAAGGCCAACAGCAGTCCGAAGATGATGAATATAATCAAAGCGGATACCTTGATTACCCCAAAAAGGGACTCGATTTTGCCGAAATCGTTGACTCCCAGCAAATTAATGGCCAGGGCCAGGGCCGAATAAATAGCTGCAAAAACCCAGAGGGGAACGGTGGGAAACCAAAATTGACTGAAAATGGCCAGGGCCGCGACTTCAGTGGACATGATCAAGACCCCTGCCAGCCAGTACATCCAGCCGCTGGTAAATCCGATCTGAGGGCCGAAGGCTTTGCGGGCGTATACCCGAAATGAGCCTTCCTGAGGGTCACGAGTGGACATCTCCGCTAGGGAGCTGAATACCTTGAAGGCGATCAAGCCGCCTGCGATATAAGCCAGCAGGATGGACAGACCGGCTCTTTGAATGGAAAGCGCAGTGCCCAGAAAGAAACCGGCGCCTATTACCGCCCCCACGCCGATCAGGGAAAGATCCCACCAGTCCAAGTCGCTGTGCACGACGCCAATTTTAGACCTTCGCAGGCGCTGTTGTTCGATAACCTGTTCAACTTGCCGCCGGAATAGCATGATAATACACCCTTTGAGATTGTGTGCTAAAAAAAGCTTTAAACCTTTCCGCCATGCCTATAGATAACTGTCAACGCCGGGCATTTCCTAACTTGCTGAGCATCCTCAAGACTATTGCGAACCCCGGACACAGATTATGCCCTGGTGAGTTCCATATCCTGCTGAGCATCATAAGGACCATTACTCGACTTTTTCCAGTTCGTACAGGGTAGCGAAACTATAACCCTGCTCCTGTACACCCTTTATGACCTGTCCTAATATATCGCTGTTGGTCTTGGAGACCGCATGCAGCAGCATGATCTCTCCCGGGTGGGTGTTTTTCAGTATCAAATCCAGGGCTTTTTCCGGATCAGGCTGCCGCTCCACCACCCAGTCTTCATAAGCAAAACTCCAGAAAACGGTCTTGTAGCCCAGATCGGCCGTCATCTGCAGGCTGGTTTGATTGTACTCACCTTTGGGCGGCCTGAAAAACAAGGGCATGTCCTGTCCGGTCAAATCCTTAAAAGCCTGCGCGGTATCCAGCAATTCATTTTTAAACCTCTCTGCATTGTCGGTTATGGATGGCATGGAGGGATGGGTCTTGCTGTGGTTGACCACCAGGTGGCCTTCGGTTACCATGCGTTTGATCAGCTCGGGGTTTTCCCTGATATAATGCTCGGTCACAAAGAAAGCTGCCGGGACCTGATGCTCTTGTAAAGTATCGAGTATTGAGGCAGTATATCCCTTTTCATAGCCCTCATCGAAGGTGAGAAAGATTTTTTTATCCCGGCTGCCGACATAGTAGGCCTCGTAATCGCCGAGCTTAAAGCCGATATTGCGATCAATGGTGGGGACCTCATGGTTGGGCCGGCGCATCACATACCAGCTCAAAGCACCCTGTGGGGCGGCTGTAGGCGCATATTCTTCAACAAATTCAGCCGGGGTGCTTTTTGCGGGAGCTTTCATTTCATCATCCAAAAGGGCTGATCTTTGCTGTGCTGCTGAAAAGCACCCGGACACAGTAAAAAATACTATAAAAACCAAAACTATAACATTAATTGACTTCATTGCGGGCTCCTTTTGCTTTAAATATCACTATGATAGTATGACCTGGTCCGGGCGGATGTATCAGCTAACATTATGGCAGCGGTGGCAATACCTGCCGGTTTTTATCTTCTGGCCTGGGAGGCTCATAATAAAGCAAGGGGCTTACTTAACGCGGGTTCTATCTTCGGTGAGGGTAAAATCGAAGCAGTCATAAAAAAGCAAGGGGCTTGCCAACCCCAATAGGTGTTTAAAGCCCCTTGATGCCATTCGCGATATGTTGTTATGGTTAGGGTTGCTTATTTAAGGCCATTAAACACTCTTCCTTCAGATAATCCGGCAGATGGCTTTCCGAGGCCTCTTTTAAAATCTCCTCTGACCAGGGCTGAGCTATGGAACCCAGGGTTCTGATGGCCAGGGCCCGGGTAAAGGTGGTCGGCGGATATGCGCGCCTTACCGTATTAAAATGCGGCTCATAATACTGAATGTAGCCTTTGCGAATGGCAGCGCCATAGGTATGCAGAGAAATAGCCACAGACTCACCGGGATTTTCCATTTGGTGTATACCCTGGTCCAAAGGCAGAACCACCGTCACCTGTCCCGGCTGCAGCAATTGATCGGATTTTAGTTCAATTTGCGTGGAAGGCGCTGCACCGTTGGTCCGCAACTGATACTTGCGCTCGCGGATGGGATTGAGATAAACCCCTACCAATCCCCAGGAGCCGTGGTCATGAATTGGATAATGGACCCTGGGTTCCCATATAAAAGCGCGCAGGGAAAAGAGCCGGTTAGGACTGCGGTATATGATGATATCGTTGGGGTCAATGGCCTGATACTGGGACTTCAAGAACTGGTCATCCAGTACTAATTTGGTCAGTATGTCGTTCAATATGGCCGGGTTGCTGACAAGTTTGCTGACATACTTGCTGCCTTCTTCAATAATGTGAGGCATGTCAGGATTATCAGCCAGCAGCTCCTCCATGTCCTGCACATAATCATTCAAAGTATACTCATTCATGCTAAAACCTCCTTTATGCAGATAATCTTTTTATGCCAAACCACCCTTATTGGGGCAAACGACCACCATGACGCCGCACGTGTGTCCAGGAGCGATATTCAGGGGCATCGGGGTTAGAGGCCAGTACCTCGGCCTCGTGCAGGTATTTCTTGACTATACCTTTTTGCTTGTAAAGAGCCCGGTCTTTGCCGATAGGACATACTTTGATGCATATCCCGCACGGATAACAGCGCTGTTTAACCAGCTCAATGTGCTGATCGATGCACAAATTGACATCAAAATCCCCTCGTATTTGGTCATCGCGTGCTTTGAGCGCATTTTTTGGACAGCATTTGACACAAGCCTGGCATTGAATGCAGAGATCCTTTTCCATTACCGGCTGGCCTTCCAGCTGAGCCGCGGTCAGCACTGACACCAGGCGCACCCGGGGGCCGAATTCCGGTGTAAGCAGATTGCGGCTGAGCCCAATAGTACCCATTCCGGCATACCTGGCGGCTGCGGTGTGGCCAAAGGCAGCATAGGGCTTTTTCTTGAGCGCGCTGAGACTGGCGTAGCCATCACGGGTGAAAAAATATGAAGCCAGGCCCTGGCGGTTGAGGAAACGGGTCAGATTGAAAGCGATACTGTCCAATTCCTGATTGCAGGTGGTATACAGCTCTTTGTGCAGAAAGGACGGGGTGGTTTCTACAATGGGCAGGGGCATGGCCAGGCCGATTACGATCACTGTTTGGGCAGGGGGAAAAAGGCTCTGGGGGCGATACTCCGGAGGCACTTCATTGAATTCCTCCCAGCGCTTGACCGGTGCAAAACCGATCAGATCTGCACCGTGGGTGCGGCAGAATTCGATCACCCGTGAACGCAGCTCTTCATTGGGCCGAACAGGACTATAGGCAGCAGGCTGCATAGTGATACACCCTTTCGCAGCATAAAATGGCTAAACTATAAACTTATAATTTTATTCTGATTTATTCCCGCCATTTTGACAAGCCTGATAAGCACTGCAGGGGGAAATAGGTGATACATCACTCTCAGGCAGGGTCAGCCGTTATGCGCTGTGGCGGTCAGGGACATATGTTGTCAAAGCGCAACACATGCAATACAATTGAAAAGTAAGGGTTTTAGAAATAGATTAAGGCCATAGATAAGCGCTATGTTGCCGGAGGGGGAGACAGTATGTGTAATAGACTGAGAAAAGCAGGTTGTATTTTGTTGCTGTTGCTGCTGATGGCCGGACTGGCAGGCTGCCAGAAGGCTCAAAGCCAGCCTCAGGCCGAGTATCCCCAAAATGCAGCCTACCCCATGTCAATCACTGATGATGCCGGAAGGACAGTGGTGATCGAACAGCAACCGCAGAGGCTGGTATCGCTCTCTCCCAGCCACACCGAGATACTCTTTGCCCTGGGGCTGGGGGATCGCGTGGCAGGGGTTACCACTTATTGCGACTATCCTCAGGAAGCCCTCAGCAAGCCCAAAATCGGGGGATTCTCTACACCCAGCGTGGAAAAGATTATTGAGGCCAAACCCGACCTGGTACTGGCCGGTGATATGCATCAACAGGCAGTTGCCCAATTGGAAGCTGTGAATATCAAAGTCCTGGTATTCACCCCTACTTCCATGCAGGAAATCTTCTCGACAATTTCCGCCATAGGGAAAGCAGCTGGTGAGGAGGAAAGCGCCAACACACTGGTAAGCGGACTGCAGCAGCGGGTAGACGATATCACCAGCAGGGTAGCACAGGCTCAAACCCCCAGGCCCCGGGTGTTTTATGAGATATGGCATGAACCGTTGATGGGCGCTTCGAATCAAACCCTAATTGGCGAACTGATCAACCTCGCCGGAGGTGAAAACATCATTGCGTCTTCCACCGAGATGTATCCCATGATAAACGAGGAAATTATACTGGAGAAAAACCCCGATATCATGATGCATTCATACGGCCATGGAGACAATGAAAATCCTACCCTTGAGCAGATCTTAAACCGCCCCGGTTGGCAGCATCTTAATTTTGTGCAGCATAAAAAAGTGTTTGCCCTGGAAGCCAACCTGGTAAATCGTTATACCCCCAGATCGGTCGATGCCCTGGAACTGATTGCTCAGGCCATACATCCAGAATTATTTGAATAGGGACTGCAAATCAATGCAACACAGGAAAAAACATGTTCCCATAATCATTGGGTTGTTAGCGCTATTGTTGGTGATACTGCTCCTGATCGGCATCGGTATCGGTGCGGTCTGGATCCCCCCCGGGGAAGTCTTAAGCCTGATCAAAAGCGGTTTAAATGCTTCCAGCAGCGGTTATTCGGGGCAGATGCTTTCGCATTACATTATAATCTGGAGCATACGTTTTCCCCGGGTTTTGTTGGGTGCCATGGTGGGTATCTGTTTATCCGTAGCCGGGGCCATATTTCAGGGCCTATTCCGCAACCCCATGGCCGATCCCTATGTAATCGGGGTTTCATCCGGCGCAGCCCTGGGAGCTGTGGCCGCTATTTTGCTCCTGGGCAATCTCGGTATAAGATATAGTTACAGCATCCCGGCTTTCGCTTTTGTATGCGCGATACTGACCATATTGTTGGTTTACAACCTGGCCCGTACAGGGGGGAAAGTACCGGTAATGACCCTGCTTCTGGCCGGTATAGCAGTAAATTCCTTCCTCTCTGCCCTGCAGTCCCTGGCCATGTTCTACAGTGGCGACCAGCTGCATCAGGTGGTGTTCTGGTTGATGGGCGGGTTTTCCAGTAGAGGCTGGGAATATATCGGAATGTTCATGCCTTATGCGGTAATCGGCACGGCCATCGCGTTTTTATACACCCGAGAGCTCAATGGCATGCTGATCGGTGAAGAACAGGCCCAGCATCTGGGCATAGATGTGGAAAGAGTCAAAATAATCCTGCTCGTTGCTGCAGCCCTGCTTATCGGAGCATCTGTATCAGTTTCCGGATTAATTGGCTTTGTAGGGTTGATAATCCCTCATGTGGTGAGATTGATCATCGGTCCTGACCACAGGGTATTGTTGCCCATGGTTGCTCTCACCGGGGCCATTTTCATGGTGGGGGCCGACATCATCGCCCGGACGGTAATAGCCCCGGAAGAACTGCCGGTTGGGGTAGTAACCGCATTGATCGGGGGACCTTTCTTTATCTATTTGCTGCGCAAGCAGAAAACAACATTGTATAAATAGAGAGATGGTTGTTTATTGTATGGTGTATAAGGAGTGAGTACAGTGATCCTCAATGTTTTGGGAGTGACCTGCGGGTATGGGTCGTCAGCGGTGCTTTCGGATGCCACCCTGCAGGTTTCCAAAGGCGAGCTATTGGGTATTGTGGGTCCAAACGGCTCAGGCAAATCCACTCTTTTGAAAGCCATGAGCCGTGTGCTTCCGCCCCGGCATGGCCAGGTTTTGCTTCAGGAGGAAGATATATATAAAATGCGCCCGGCTCGGGTAGCCCGCAGGCTTGCGGTTGTACCTCAGGAGGCCGGTCTGGATTTCCCCTTTACAGTTGAGGATATCGTAATGATGGGCCGTATTCCCCATTTGAAACGCTTTCAAAGGGAAGGCCCGCGGGACCGGGAAATAGTTCAAGAGGCTATGCGCCGGACCAATACTTTAGACCTGGCCCAGCGCCTGGTGACGGAATTGAGCGGGGGGGAAAAGCAGCGCGTTTTGATCGCCCGGGCCCTTGCCCAGGAACCTCAGGTTTTGTTCCTGGATGAGCCTACATCGTCCTTGGATCTTAACCATCAGATTGAAATAATGGAGCTGTTGAACAAACTGCGCTTTGCCGAAGGCCTCACCGCAGTGATGGTGGTTCATGACCTCAACCTGGCTTCGCAGTACTGCGATAAGCTGTTGGTACTGAAAAACGGCCGGATATATACCGCAGGACCTCCTGCAGAGGTTTTGACTGAGGAATTGATAAGAGAGGTTTACGGCTGTGAGGTCAGGATAGAAAAACGCTACCCCGGCGGCAGGCCGATGCTTTTTATTCAGCCTTTAAACCATCGCCACAATACTTCCCATTATCGGGTTCATGTAGTTGGCGGCGGGGGATCCTGCGGCTTGTTGTTCCATTACCTGCAGGAGCTGGGCTGGGAGGTAAGCACCGGGGTTATAAACATCGGCGATTCCGACTGGCAAGAAGCCCGGCGCCTGGGATTCTCTGTGGTTGAAGCCCCACCCTTCAGCGAGATCGGCCCGGAAGAGGACCAGCTTAACCGCCAGGCCATGCTCCAGGCTGATTATATTATCCTGCCGCCCATACCGTTTGGCAGCGGCAACCTGCCCAATCTCAAAGCAGTGCTGGAGATGGCCGAACTGGGGGCGCCAGTTATTGTTATCGATGAAAGGGACATTGCGGAGCGGGATTATACCGGTGGCGAAGCCTGTGAAATATACCGTAAGCTGCTTAAGAGCCGGATTTACTTGGTTGAGAATGCCGAGCAGGCCATGGCGGTCATGGAAAGAGGGGCTGAATGGGTTGATAAATAAAGGCCTGATAATGGTTACCGGAGGCGCCCGCAGCGGGAAAAGCCGTTTCGCCGGGCTTACAGCCAGTAAGGCAAAGGCCTCAGTCTATTATATCGCTACCTGTATTCCACAGGATGAGGAAATGATGGCCAGGGTGGAGCATCACCGCCAAAACCGCCCCTCGAACTGGATCACCCTGGAGGAAGCTGTCGATCCGGCCCGGGTCATTGAGCAGTATGACCGGGCCGGAAGCGTGTTTATATTGGACTGCCTTACCCTGCTGGTAAGCAACTGGCTCCTCAGTGGTGAGATATCCAACTGCCCGGAGGAGATTCTGGCCAGGGTAAAAAGGCTTGCTGAAACTGCATCAAACGCTCAGGCCCTAGTGATAATCGTCACCAATGAGGTGGGCTGGGGCATAGTCCCGGCTGACCAATTATCCCGCGACTATCGCGATATTTTGGGAAGGGCCAACCAAATCATAGCCTCTTATGCGGATGAGGTTTATTTGATGGTATCAGGACTGGCACTGGAAATAAGATCCCTGGCGGTCAATAAAGGGGTTTAGCTTCAGGCAGGATAGGGTTGAGCCCCCTTGAGATCCTCAAGGGGGCTTTCAGGCTAGCGCATCAATACCACATTGACTGCTTTGATTGCCACAGAAACAGTGTCCCCGACTTTATACTGCATTTCATTAAGCTTGCGCAATGGCAGCATAGAGGTCAAGCGTTGCTCTCCGCAGCGGATGGTAACCAGAGCCATAACGTCACCGGTGCTAATTCTTTCTATCACCCCGGTGAACCAGTTCATCAGCCCCAGATTGGCAGGCAGCTTATGTAGCCGGTCTTGCTGGTCGGCAGCGTCAGCGAATACCACCTGACCAACGCCGTTGATCTCTTTGTAAGCTTCGCATTCCGCAGCCGTCTGAGCGCACATACTTATGGTGCAGCTATTACATCCTACGGGTTTCTTGCTTCTGTCCCAGCCGAAGCCTTCGAAATATGCATGGCATTCGGCCTCTGTTTGCGTACAATAGCCAAACACTTCACAACTGGCACATTCAACGTATAGGTCTCTCACTCAACTTTCCTCCTCTGATTGTCAACCCTAAAACGAGATGCTCTGCCCTCCTTTCAATTATATTGACAGCATAATTCCAAATTTTATTGTACTACTATAAGAATTGCTGACCAATATTAATGAATGGTATTGCAAGCATTAGTTGTTCTTTATGGCAAAGAGAGGAAAAAAATATCTAAAATGTTATTATTGGCATATTAATATTTATAAGTTTAAAATTTCCGGGTTAGCGGTTGATGCCCGTAGAGGAGGGGATGGTGTCAGGGGCAGGATCCTGGTGTACTTTGCCCCGGGCCAATGATGCAAATACACCCAAAAAAGACAGAATAGTGAAGGTGAAAAATGCAGTCCTGAGGGTATTGATAATAGAGGTATGGCTGGCCGCGTTCAAAGGGGTCTGGCCAACATAGATAGAGATGATCAGGGTGGCAATAGCCATACAGATAGACTGCCCTATCAAACGCATGGTTCCCAGGGTTGATGAGGCTACTCCATAAAAGCGGGGCTCAACCGAACTCATGACTGCATTGGTATTGGGTGAGGAAAACAGGGCAAACCCCAGCCCCATTAAGGGCAAAATCACCATGATAAGCCACAGTGAAGTACTTTCATGGATGAAGGCCAAAGCCAGCAGGCCCAAAGTGGAAAGGGCCATTCCCGATGAGGCTACCAGACGAGGCTCGTAGCGATCTGACAGGCTTCCTGCCACAGGTGAGAATACAGCCATCAAAACCGGCTGGATCAGCAGGATCAAACCGGCTGTCTGCGTGTCCAGGCCTCTTACTATCTGCAGGTAGATGGAAAGCAAGAAAGTGAGGGCGAAGGTGCTGCTGTAATTTATCATCGCGGCCAGATTGGAGAAAGCAAAGGCCTGATTGCCGCGAAAAAGGCGGAAATTGAGGATCGGGGAAGGGCTCCTCAGTTCTACCCCGGCAAAGGCACCCAACAATATCACACCGCTGATGGCCAAAGCCCCCGCCCAGTTCTCAGTGGTTAAAGCGGACAGGCCATACAAAAAGCAAATCAAACCAAACCCGTACAAGAGGCTGCCTTTCCAGTCGAATTGCTCCTCAGGAGCCCCCTGCCATTCCCCCTGCAGGTGATACCAGATTTGGTAAAGGGCCACAAGCCCCAATAAAGCGGTAAAATAAAAAATGCTTCGCCAACCCAGATGCTGGGTCAGAAAACCTCCCAGGGCCGGCCCCAGGGTCAATCCGGTATAGGTCAGGGAGACACTCCATCCCATGGCTTTGCCGCGATGTTGAGGGGGATATACTGAGGTCAAAATGGCCATTCCGGTGCCAAATATCATGGCAGCGGCTAGGCCCTGCAGAAGACGCCAGAAAATAAGCGTTTCCATGCTGTTGGCCAGTGTAGTTAAAAGGGTAAAGAGGGTATACAAGCATGTGCCTGTGAGGTAGAATTTGCGGCGTCCCTGAATATCGGCCAGACGCCCTACCGGCAGCAAAAATGCTGCTGAGGAAAGCAGATAGGAGGTAACCACCCAGCTGGACATGGTGGCAGTGCTGGTGTACTCCTGTACCATAACGGGCAGGGCCAGGTTTATTGAACTGCCCATAAAAGCTACCATGAACGAGGTGGACATGATCGCAATCAGAGCAGCTTGCTCCATAGTCCGCTTGTTGTTCTTTGCCATCGCTTCCTTAATCCTCATCGAATAAAGTGACCACGTATTATATTATACCTTTTATTAAATAATTGCGGCAGCAGACTATCCATATTGATAAGGTAGTGTAAAGTTTTAGTAGGTAAAAAGGGGTCAGAGATAGAAAAGAGACCTCAAAAACGGTGTTTCAGGGAAACACCCTCCTGGTCCAAAGGAGTTGAGGTCTCATGTATAGGATTCAACAGTTGGTAAGCATATTACTGCAGATGGTGGTTAGTATTTATGAAGTATTGCAAAGTGTAAAGAGTTTTGAAGAATTAGAAGAGCGAGTACAACGCATAACCCAAAGGATGACCGCCGAGCTAATCCAAATAGCAGTTGAAGAAATCGACGAAAGACTAGGTAATGAACGCGATAAAAAGCAGCTAAC
>LSQX01210807.1_pt2 | contig 45295 bp, 42 predicted proteins | sample 654561 | NCBI WGS metagenome assembly LSQX01 (sample SAMN04489861, study PRJNA283612) | anaerobic digester metagenome | isolation source: 4 biogas reactors fed with cattle manure at either 37C or 55C with and... | place: Denmark: Kongens Lyngby | collected 2014 | reverse complement strand
CGGACCACGTGATCGGCCAACACGGCCGTCGTAACAGCTCCCACGCCGCCCGGCACAGGCGTTATCGCCCCGACCAGACGCTCGGCTGTCTCGTAGTCCACGTCGCCAAGGACCCGTCCCTCCGAATCGACGTGGATGCCCACATCCAGCACGACCTGACCCGCACGGTAACACAAAGCCGTCAACGCCTCCCGGCTTCCCGATGCGGCGATGAGGATATCGGCCTGCAAACAGTGTCCGGCCAGATCGGACGTGCGGCTGTGGCATATCGTAACCGTCGCATGCCGATGCAGCATAAGCATCGCAGCCGGTCGGCCGATGACCAGGCTTCGACCCGCGACGACGGCATGCTTTCCTTCGACCGGAATGCCGTAGTGTTCGAGTATCCGGACGCAGGCCTCGGCCGTACAGGGCGCATATCCCGTGCCGTTTCCGGCGTACACGCCGGAAAGCGAACCGTCTGTAATCCCGTCGACATCCTTTTCCGCCGGCAGCGCTTCCCGCACGGCGCGGTCATCGATGTGCGCAGGCAGCGGTCTCAATATCAGAATGCCGTGAACCGACGCATCGCTACCAGCCTCCCGCACGGCGCAGACGAGTTCGTCCCCGCTCACGTCCGGTTCGAAGCAAAGCGTGCGCACCGCGATCCCCATCGACTCGCAGCGCCTCGTTGCGCTCCTCTCGTACGACAAATCGCCCGGATCGTCGCCGACCCGCACGATGAGCAGGCACGGATCGATCCCCGCGGAGCGCAGTGTGTCGACGCGCTGTGCCGTTTCGTCCGCAAGCGCATCGGCGACCGGTTTACCATACAGGATGTCAGCCATCTACTGTGTTCCTTTCTCTTGTGTTTTTTTTATTTTTTCAATCCGCTTTGTCGAGGTAGGCGGCGAGCAGTTTCAGCGTGTTTTCCACGCCGTCCCGATGGCTGCGTTCGTAGCCGTGAGACGCATACACGCCCGGTCCGACGCATCCGAACCGAACGTCGAATCCCGCTGTGAGCGTCGCTTTTGCGTCGGAAAAGTAATCCGGATACACGTCGACCGCGTAATCCGCGCCGGAGCGTTTGGCCGCGTCGATTAACCCGTTGACCACGTCGTAATGGTACGGGCCGCTTTTGTCCTTGGCGCAGATGGAGACCATGCGCTCCGTGCATGTCAGCCCCTCGCCCACACATCCCATGTCCACGCAGATGATTTCGGCGATGTGCGGGGCGATGTTGGATGAGGCGCCGTGCCCGACTTCTTCGAAGGCAGTAAAGTATAGAACCGTCGGCTGCAGCGGCGGCCTGCCCCGGTCCTTTAAATACTTTGCATAGGCAATCAACGCGCCTGCGGACAGCTTGTCGTCCAGAAAGCGGCTCTTGATGTATCCGCTCGAAGTAACCCGGCTCCTCGGTTCAAAGCACACGAAATCCCCGACGGAAACGCCCAGTGCCTCGACGTCCTCTCGGCTGCGCACATCTTCGTCGAGCACGATCTCCATGGACGAAAACGAGCGGGCGGTTTCGCTGTACGTCGCGTTGACGTGCGTCGAAGCGTCGATGAGCTGAAACGTTCCTTCGCGGACGCCTGCGGACTTCGTAACGATCGTACAGTTCTCCGTCTCCGTGTTGTTCGCATTCAGCGAACCAACCGGCGTCATCCGCAGACGGCCGGACGATTTGATCTCCGCCACCATGCCGCCGAGCGTGTCGATGTGCGCTTGCAGCATGACCGCTTCCTGATCCCCTGTCTCCGACAGATGTACGATGAGGCCGCCTTTTCGGGTCAGCTCGGAGCGGTATCCCATGTCGGAAAACATCTGCTCCAGCCAGCGCGCGACGTCGCGCGTGTAGCCGCTTGGGCTTGGGATCGATATCAGCTCCATGGCGTAGTCGATGGCGATGTCCGTATAATCTTCGATTTTTTTCATATCCCTCTCTCCCATTTATCCAAGTTATCCAAGTTACCCAAGCAAAATCCACCAGCCGGGCAGCCCGATGATCCCCGACATGATAAAGTCGACGATGCGTATCAGCGGTCCCGACAAAAGACGGCTCGGAAGTCCGAGCATGATGGCGACCAGGAGAATCGGAAGGCTGTTGCGATACAGCGTCTCGTACAGCCTGGTGCCGTGCAGATTGAATACATCGGCCAGCACGCCGAATCCGTCCAGCGGCGGAACCGGCAGCAGGTTGAACAACATCAGCGCAATGTTGATGATGACGACCTGGATGAGCATCGTGCCGACAAGCGACCCGAAACCGCTGGCGTAAAAGCCGGGCATTGCCCGCTCGACGATCGAAATAATCAACCCGAACACGACGGCCATCGCGAAGTTCGCCGACACACCCGCCAGGCCGACCAGAATGCTGTCGCGCCGGCGGTTGCCGAAGTTCGAAGGGTTTACGACAACCGGCCGTCCCCAGCCAAACCGGATCACGATGAGCGAAAGCAGACCGATCGGGTCGATGTGAGCCCTCGGATCGATCGTCACGCGCCCCATGTGCTCCGGCGTCGGGTCACCTGCGAGCGTCGCAACTTTTGCGTGCGCATATTCGTGAAACGACAATGCCACAATCACTGCGGGCAACACTAAAATTGTATCCATAAGCCAATGCGTCACCGGCCACCTACCCTTTCAATCTATATGCAATGCAATTCGCTTCGAACTATTGTACCACGCTTTGGCACCGCGTGCCACACCTTGCAATGCGCCACACCGGATGATATAATCCAGCCGTAACAATCGAAACTGATGCGGTTATATGCGTTTGGCTCATCGGGTCAGACGCAGGGGAAAGGAGATAAGCATGTCTGAAAAAATTACATTTCTGACTGACGAAAATTATGACAGCGTTCTGTCCGGCGCCTCGGCGGCCGTCGTGGACTTTTATGCCGACTGGTGCGGGCCCTGCATGTCGATGGTCGACCTGTACGACAAGCTCGCCGCGGAATACGACGGAAAGATCGTGTTCTGCAAGGTCAACACCGACGAGCAGAAGCGGCTCGCCATCAAGAATAAGGTCATGAGCATTCCGTGTTTCATGTTCTTCAAAAACGGAGCCATGGTCGAGCGCCACGACGGCACGATGTCCGAAGCAGACCTTCGCACAAAACTGGATGCCATTCTGTAATGGAATGCACCTGATCGGAGCACCGCTTTGACCGCTGCCCTGATTCAAAGTCTGCACAGTACACCCGCAATCCTGGCAGTCATTTACATCCTGAACTTCATCATCGCCTTCACCATCATATTTCTGGAACGGAAAGACCCTTCCGCGACGCTGGCCTGGCTGATGATCTTGTTTATATTGCCGGGATTCGGGATTCTTTTGTATGTGATGCTTTCGCAGAACATCGCCAGGCACAAGATCTTCACCCTGTCCCATTTCGAGGAAAAGCGCATGACCGAAGCGCTGTTCCACCAGATGGAGGACATGAGGAACAATCAGTTTGTATACTCCAGCCACGGAGAAGCCCGCTGGAAAGATATGATCCGTCTCAATCAGCAGTACGGTAGCGCTTTCCTGACGCAGGACAATCACGTGCAGGTTCTCACAGAAGGAACCGAAAAATTCTCCCAGCTGCTCGGCGACATCGCAGAGGCTAAGAAAAACATCCACATCGAGTACTTTATACTGAAACCGGACATGGTCGGACTGGCATTTATCGATGCGCTGGCGCGCAAGGCGGAAGAAGGCGTGCAGGTCCGGCTGCTTTTGGATGCGATGGGTTCGTCGAGAATACGAAAAAAACACATCCGCAGGCTGAAGAAGGCCGGCGGGCAGGTCGCATTCTTTTTTCCGCCGAAAATCTTTCGCTTCTTCAACTTTAAGCTCAACTACCGCAACCACAGGAAGCTGGCCGTCATCGACAGCCGGGTGGCCTATCTGGGCGGGTTTAACGTCGCCAACGAATACGTCGGCCTCAGCAAGCGGTTCCAGTCGTGGCGCGACACGCACATCCGCGTGGAGGGCGGCTGCGTCCAGGACATCGATGCCCGCTTCGTGCTGGACTGGCGCTTTGCGTCCGGCGAAGACCTGTCCATTCCGGTCGACTACTACACGTTCATTCCGATGGAGAGCAAGACCGGCATTCAGATCGTTTCGTGCGGACCGGACAGCCCCAGTACGGAGATCAAGCTGGCGTACCTCAAGATGATCGCGGGCGCCGAGCGGAACGTCTACGTGCAGACGCCGTACTTTATCCCAGACGAAAGCATTTACGAAGCGCTTAAAATGGCGGCGCTCTCGGGTGTCGACGTGCGCATCATGATCCCGAATCAGCCCGATCATCCGTTCGTTTACTGGGTTACGTATCACAACGTCGGGTCCCTGCTGGACTGCGGGGTCAAGGTCTACATCTACGATCGCGGATTCCTGCACGCGAAGACGATCACAGTCGACAGCGAAGTGAGCTCGGTCGGATCTGCGAACTTCGATATCCGGAGCTTTAAGCTGAACTTTGAATGCAATGCCTTTATGTACGACCGGGCGGTCGCAAAGAAGCTGGAAGAGGAGTTCGAGCACGACATGGCTCACTCGTTCCGCCTGACCCCCGTCATCTACCGAAACCGTTCAACCTGGGTCAAGTTCAAAGAATCCACCGGGAGACTCATATCCGACATCCTGTAAAACCTCTGCGCAGGTCCTGCCGTCTCAGCGCACGAGTTCACCTGTCAGACTGAATGTGCCTGCATCTGTAATCCGCACCGGCACGATGCGGCCGACGACATCCGGCGTTCCGGAAAAATCGACGACTTTTGACGATTCTGCCCGACCCGTAAACCGGCCGGCATCCGTCCGGCTGGGCCCTTCTGCCAGCACCTGTACCGTCGTACCCTGATACAATCGACTCTTTTCTCCCTGAATGCGATGGATCGCCTCGATGAGGCGGTCAAACCGGTCGTGCTTCACATCGTTTGGTACCTGTTCTGCGCTGCTGTAGGCCGGCGTTCCTTTTCTCGGCGAATACAGAAAAGTAAACGCAGAGTCAAAGCGAACGGTTTCCACGAGGTCGAGCGTCTCCTGAAAATCCTCTTCGGATTCACCCGGAAAACCTACGATCAGGTCCGTCGTGACAGCGATATCCGGACAGCTTTCGCGCAGGGAAGCGATGATGCCGAGGTAGCGATTGCGGTCGTACTTTCGGTTCATCTTCGCAAGAACGGCGTCGCTGCCCGACTGGACGGGAAGGTGGATGTGGGGGCAGAGGTGTCTGCACTCCGCATAGGCCCGGATCAGATCGTCCGAGATGTCCTTGGGGTGAGACGTCATAAACCGGATGCGTTCGATGCCGGGAATCTCGTCGATCATGCGGATGAGCCCGGCAAAATCCGGCCCCCCCGGTACATCATCCGTCCGATACCCTTCGCTGCCCGCCGGACTTTTTCCGTAGGAGTTGACGTTTTGCCCCAGCAGCGTCACTTCTTTTGTGCCCTGCGCTGCAGCTTCCCGTATTTCCAGAAGAATGTCGTCCGGCCGGCGGCTGCGCTCGCGTCCCCTCGTGTAGGGAACGATGCAGTACGTGCAGAAGTTATTGCACCCGTACATGATGTTGACATACGCTTTGAACGGATATTTCCTGCAGGCAGGCAGCTCTTCGACGACAGCGCCTGCGTCATCCCAGATTTCGGACAGATGTTCGCTGCGGCTCTGCACATCGGCCAGCAGCTGCGGAAAGCGGTGGATGTTATGAGTGCCCAGTATCAGATCCACCCATGAATACTTCCGGTGAATCGCATCGACGATATGCGCCTGCTGCATCATGCAGCCGCACACGACCACCGTCATATCCGGGCGGGACAGCTTCCGCTTTTTCCACTGCCCGAGCACGCCGAAAAAACGCTTGTCGGCGTTGTCGCGGATGCTGCACGTGTTGAACACCACGACATCGGCAGAAGTCTTGTCCTCCGCGCCGATGTATCCTGCATCCTCGAGCATACCGGCAAGCGTTTCAGAATCCCGTTCGTTCATCTGACATCCGAACGTTACGATGTGATACGTCTTTACTTGCTCGTTCATATTTTTAACAGGGCATCTTCGTTTTCGTGCTTTTTGCTGCGGCTCATCAGACGCTCGACCGCTTCGGCCGCCGCAATTTCGCCGTGGACCACGCCGTAAATCGCCTCTGTAATCGGCATTTCCACACCGACTTTCTGCGCGAGCTCGTAGGCGGCGTCGGTCGTGTACATCCCCTCTACAACCATGCCCACTTTCTGCACCGCTTCCTCAGGCGCCATACCCTCGCCGATCATGATGCCGCACCGGCGGTTTCTGGAATGCATGCTCGTGCAGGTTACGATGAGATCTCCGATGCCGGAAAGCCCGGAAAACGTAGCAGGCTCAGCGCCCAGCTTCACGCCGAGACGGGTCATTTCCGTGATGCCTCTGGTCATCATAGCTGCTTTCGCATTGTCTCCATATCCCAGGCCGTCCGAAATGCCTGCGCCCAGCGCGATGATGTTCTTGAGCGATCCGCCGAGCTCGACACCGGCGATGTCGTCGTTTGTGTAGATGCGGAAGTAGTCGTTCATGAACACATCCTGCGCCTCTTCCGCCCAGGCGCGAACCGGAGAGGCGACCGCGACCGTCGTCGGCATCCCAAGCCCCACTTCTTCGGCGTGTGACGGCCCCGACAGCGCGACGTATCGCAGCTCCTTGCGTATGGAGAACGCGATTTCGGACATCCGAAGCAGGCTGCGCTGCTCGATGCCCTTCGCCACATTCACGACCAGCGCGTCCCCGGGTACGTGCTCCACAGCCGCCGAAAACGCCTGCCTAAAATGCTGAGCCGGCACCGAAAATACGACGACGTCCGCCTCTGCGAGCATGCGCTTGGAATCCACTTCCGGTATGACCCCGTTCGGCAGAACCACACCGGGGAGAAACTTCTTGTTCTCCCGGTCGCGGCCCATCGCCTGCAGGTGCACGGTATCGATGTCCCACACCCTGACCGTGTGCCCGTTTCGCGCCAGCGTAACGGCTAACGCCGTGCCCCAGCTCCCTGCGCCGAGCAGCGCAACATTCTTGTGCATGGTAGCTCCTTCCATATCTGTTTTCCTTCCGTCTTTGATCTCCGGCTACAGTTTGATTTTCGATTCTTCACCCCGGATGAGTCTTCCGATGTTTTCGCGGTGTTTCCATATGATCCAGGCAACAATCAACAGCACGTAGGGGAAAAATGCAGGCACAAAGCGCCGCACGAGCAGCGGTACGCATGCAGCCGCCGTCACAGACCCGGCCGATACCCGCTTCGTAAGCCCGATGGTCGAAAAAGCGATGACCGCAGTCAAAAGCCCTACGACAGGCGACACCGCCAGGAGCAGGCCGAGCCCCGTCGCAATGCCTTTCCCACCCCGAAAACCATAAAAAGCCGGCCAGATGTGTCCGGCAATAACCGCAACGGCACACAGATACGAGACATGGGCGCCACCCAGAGCAGCCCCCAGCCACACAGCCAGACTGCCTTTCAGTGTGTCGATAGCAAGCGTTGCCACCGCAGCACCCCGGCCGTACGTGCGCAGCATGTTGGTCGCGCCGGCATTGCCGCTGCCGCTCGTTCGAATATCTCTGCCCTTCATTCTGCTGATGAGAATAGCCGGCGACACATTGCCGATAAAGTAAGCCGCTACGACCAGGGCACCCGATACAAAAACACTATCCATCGCCCTCAGTCCTTTTTTTCACGGAATACAAATTTGACGGATGTTCCCTCGAATCCATACCCTTCACGAATTTTGTTTTCGAGGTATCGCGCATATGAAAAATGCATCAATTCGCGATCGTTGACCTGGAATGCAAACAGCGGTGGCTTGACGCCGATCTGAGCCACGTAGTAGATCTTCAGCGCCCGGCCCTTATCAGACGGCGGGTGGTTCATGAGCATGGCATCTGCGATGAGGCTGTTCAGCTGGCCCGTCGGTATCCGCATCGCCCGCATTTCGGCGATCTCCTTCGACAGATCCAGGATGCGCTCGAGGCGCTCGCCGGTGGCGGCGGAAGTAAAGAGCACGGGAGCGTAGGCCATAAACAGCAGCTCCTGTTTGACAGCCCGGCCGTAATCCCGCATCGTGTTGGTCTCCTTCGGAACGAGATCCCACTTGTTGACGACGATGGCGATGCCTTTTCCGGCGTCGTGTGCCAGGCCGGCAATTTTTTTATCCTGTTCTGTAATCCCTTCGGTCGCATCGATGACGAGAACAGCGACGTCGGCCCGCTCGATGGCCGACAGAGCACGGATGACGCTGTATCGCTCGATGTCGTCGCTCACCCGGCTTCTTCTTCGTATACCGGCCGTATCGATGAGCACATAGCGAACGCCGTCTTTTTCGAACGGCGTGTCGACAGAGTCCCGCGTCGTTCCGGCCTGCTCGCTCACGATAACGCGCTCTTCGCCGAGCAGCGCATTGATGATCGAAGACTTTCCGACATTCGGTTTGCCGATTACGGCGATGTGGATCACATCTTCGTCTTCGTCTTCGCCTGCATCGGGTGGGAACTTTTCCACAACGGCATCCAGCAGATCGCCCAGTCCGAGCTGATTTGCAGAAGAAATCGCATGCGGCTCTCCGAGGCCAAGCTCGTAAAAATCGTAAAAGTCATCCGGCAGCACGGCCGTGTCGATCTTGTTGGCTACGAGGATGACCTGCTTCCCTTTTCGCCTCAGAAGAGCGGCGACATCGCGGTCTCCGGCTGTGAGGCCCGCCTTTCCGTCCACGAGAAACAAAATCACATCCGCAGTGTCCATGGCGACTTCGGCCTGAGCCCGCATCCTGGAAAAAATGTAGTCCTTTGACTCAGGTTCGATCCCCCCGGTGTCGATGAGCAGAAAGCTCTTTCCGAGCCATTCGGCCTCCGCCGCAATGCGGTCGCGCGTGACACCGGGCGTGTCTTCGACAATCGAAACTCTTCGCCCGACTATTTTATTAAAAAATGTTGATTTACCAACGTTTGGTCTGCCTACAACGGCAACGATCGGCTTCATATTTTCTCTCCTGTTTTCATCCCGCCTATTGTATCATAACGCCCGGTAAAATACTATTTGCATTTGCTCCTGCCAGGCAATTATGCTATACTGTAGCACGATTGAAAGTACGATTAAAAGCACACTGAAATAACACTGGCCGGCGCGCAGCGCTGCGCGTTTGAACCCGGAGGTTTACCATGAGCGAGCCGAACAACAATCATCACGAACAGCCGGACCAGGACGGAAGGAAGCCGCTTCCACCGGCCCTGGCGACCTACGCAAAAGTCAAGAATGCCCTCAAAGGGCCGGACCTGATGCGGGATGAAGACGGGTTGTCCCCCAAGCGATTCAGCAAGACCTACATCCGGAACACCTGTCCGTTTTGCGAAACGACAGCCGATCACGAAGGTAAAAAATTCCGATACAGCAAATATACGAAACAACGGATTTTTCTCAACATCGCACTGATGCTGGGTGTTGCCCTTGCGACAGGAATCGGATTGCTCAACATCTTCGTTGGAGCCGCCGTCATCCTGCTCCTCGGCTTCAGCATGTCCAAACACACGGATCGGAAGATGTACTATTCCCTGATCTGCCGAAACTGCGGTTCGCACTTCCCGATGGATCCCGAAGAAAAAGATAAGATTCGCAGGGAAGAACAGGAAAAGAAACAGAAAAAGGAAGAACAGGAGAGAGAGCGAGAAGCCCTGATCAGAGAAGCGGAGCTCGAAGAACAGCAGGAACAACAGGAACAGGAAGAGGACGCGAAAAGCGAATAGGAGGCGATGTTTCCATGAAGGTTGCCATTGCAGGCGCCGGGAAACTGGGGGTAACGGTCACCGAAGCACTGCTCGGCGGCGGGCACGACATCACCGTAATCGATAAGGACGATGCGCTGATCCAGAAGATTGCCTCGCGGTTCGATGTGCTGACCGCAGCTGCAGACGCTAAGCGAATCGGAACGCTTCGGGACATCGGCATCGACGAGTACGATCTGCTGATTTCCGTGGTCGACGACGACGATACAAATATCGTCATCTGTGCATTCGCCAAAAAACTGGGCTGCCCCAGGACGATCGCCCGTGTTCGGACACCGGAGCACGCAGAGCAGATCGACTTTATAAAAAATGCGATGAACATCGACCACATCGTCAACCCGGACATGGCCTGTGCATCGGAAATCTATAAGTATCTCGTCGAGAAATACACGCTCGCCGACGGCTGTTACACCGCCGACGGCGTTTCCATTTTAGAGTTCGGAATAGAAAAGGTCCCCGGACTTGCGGGCAGGGAAACCCGGCAAGCCGCCCAGACGCTCGGAGGCCTGCTCATCGGCGCAATCTCCCGCAGCGGTAAAATCATCATACCGGATGGATCCACGGCGCTGAAGGCCGGCGACACGCTGTATGTCATCGGTCTGGAGCGCGACATCAAAGATCTGGCGCACAGCGTGCACGATCGAAAGAGATATACCGACCTGAGCCGCGTCATGATCGCAGGCGGCGGCAATATCGGGTACTATCTGGCAAAAAAGCTGTCTGCATTCGGAGTGTCGGTCAAGATCATCGAAGCGGACCGCGCGCGCTGCGAGTACCTGACCGCCAGGCTCGACAATGTGCTCGTCCTGCACGGGGATGCAACCGATCTCAACCTTTTGTACGAGGAAAACCTCGAAGGCATGGATGCGTTTGTGGCGGTTACGGGCTTCGATGAGGAAAACCTCCTCCTCGCCCAGCTCGCCCGACAACAGGGAGTCGAAGACACCGTCGCAAAGGTGAGCCGGAAAAGCTACAGCGCGCTCATCGAAACGCTCGGCGTCACGATGACGATCAATCCCATGGATATATGCGCTACCGACATGCTGCGGTTTATACAAAAATCGGGCATCGTCATCTTCTCACAGCTCATCCAGGGGCAGGCGGACTTTACGGAAATCTGGGCGGAAAAAGACATGCCCGTCACGCATAAAAAACTGGCCGATCTGGATATCCCCGAAGGCGTGCTCATCGCGGCCGTACACCGCGGAGAACACATCCTCATTCCCGACGGCAGTACGCAGATTCAGGACGGCGATCGCGTCCTCATCCTTTCCCTGCTCTCCAGCGTTCCCTCGCTCGAAGCGCTCATCAAGAATCCCGGCAGCCGCTGATTCAATCCGCACCGGACGGGAACCCCGATATGGAATTACAACGAAATCCCATCATAAAAGTTCTTTGCATTGTGACCGCCGTCGTTGGGACGGCGATGCTGTTTCCAGCCGCCGTGTCGCTCCTGTACGGAGAGCGCGCGGAAGCGGCGGCATTTTTAGTGTGCTGTGTGCCCATGACCCTTCTGGGCGGGTGGGCCGGAACGCACATCGATGCGACCGGAGGGAGCGGACTGCGCATGCGGGACGGATTTTTTATCGTCGGGTCCTCCTGGCTCATCATGTCTCTGGCAGGAGCACTGCCTTTTGTCGTATCCGGCAGCATCCCCAATATCTTCGACGCGTATTTCGAAACGGCATCCGGTTTTACGACGACCGGAGCGACGATCCTGCGGGATGTGGAGTCGCTTCCGATGGGCATGCTGTTCTGGCGCTCGCTTACGCACTGGCTCGGCGGCATGGGCATCCTGCTGCTGACGATTGCGCTGCTGCCGATGCTCGGAATCGGCGGGCAGAAGATCATGCGTGCGGAGACCACAGGCCCGACCATGGACAAAATCGCGTTCACGGTCAACGACACGGCCAAAGCCCTCTATAAAATCTACACCGGCATGACCGCCCTGCAGATTGTCCTCCTCCTCGCAGGAGGGATGAAGCTGTTTGACGCCGCCGTCAACACGTTCGGATCGGTCGGGACCGGCGGATTTTCGATCTACAACCGCAGCATCGGGCAGTACGGAAGCGCCTATGCGGATATAGTCATCGCTCTCTTTATGCTGGCCGCCGGCGTCAACTTTTCGCTGTACTACAAGCTGTTTTCCGGCGATGCAGCTCAATTATTCCGCGATTTTGAGCTGAAAGTGTACGTGCGCATCGTGGCGGGTTCGACGGTGTTCATCGCAATCGTGCTCGTGTGGAAAGGCTTTTATGCAGGTATTGGAGAAAGCTTGCACCATGCTTTTTTCCAGGTCGCCTCCATCATCACAACGACCGGTTATGCGACCGCCGACTTCGATACCTGGCCGGCAGCATGCAAGATCATTCTGTTTGGGCTTATGATCTCCGGTCCCTGCGCATCGTCGACGGGAGGCGGCATCAAGGTCATCCGCCTCGCGCTCATCGCCAAGCTGATTCAGCGGGGCGTACACCGGCGGCTTCACCCGGATGCAGTATTTCCTGTGCGCGCGGGAGACCACACCGTTCCGGCCGACGTCATGTCGGGTGTCGTCGGATTCATCCTGCTCTACATCGCGGTCAGCACGGCGGGCTTCCTCCTGCTCAGCCTGGAAAACGTGGACGGAGTAACGGCAGCCTCCTCGGTCATCGCCTGCATCAGCAACATCGGCCCGGGTTTCGGGATGGTGGGCCCGGCCGGTAATTTTGCATTTTACAGCAATGCATCGAAGCTGATGCTATCGCTGCTCATGATCGCCGGACGGCTGGAGCTGTATACGATACTTCTCCTGTTTACGCCGGCGTTCTGGAACCGGAGCCGGTAGGAGGGTTTATGGCACTCGATCGACGCGGCATCGTAAAGACACTCGGATACCTGACGCTCCTTTTGGGCTGCGCTATGCTACCGCCCTTTTTGTCGGCGTGGTATCTGAAGGAGCAGGCTGTACTCGAAGGGTTTACAATGTCCGTTCTGACGACGTTCAGCGCCGGGGCGGCCCTGCTCTGGGCTTCGAGAAACCACGTGCCAAACCTTCGGGTGCGTGACGGAATGATCGTCGTTGCATTCGGCTGGCTCATCGCCTCGGCGGTCGGTGCCCTCCCCTACGTAACGACGGGGGTGCTCCCTTCGTTTCCGGAGGCCTGGTTTGAATCGGTGTCGGGGTTTACGACTACGGGTGCGACCGTCTTTAGCGACGTCGAGTCCCTTCCGCGAAGCCTGCTGATGTGGCGGTCGCTGTGCCAGTGGCTCGGCGGCATGGGGATCCTGGTGTTTGTGCTTTCCATTCTGCCTGCGGCGGGAAGCAGCGGACACAGCCTGCTTTTTGCCGAAACATCCGGTCTCAGCGTTCAAAAGCTCGACACGCGTCACCGCGGATCGGCCCAGAAGATGTACATCATCTACACATCGCTTGCGCTTGCGCAGATCGGCCTGCTGTACGCAGGAGGGCTGCCTCTCTCCGATTCGGCCGCTCTGTCGCTGGGCAGTATCGCTTCGAGCGGTCTCAACGTGCACAACGACGGACTGATGCACTACAACAGCGCGTATGTCGAAACGATTCTCGCTTGCTTTATGATTCTCTCCTGCGTCAACTTTACGCTGTACTATCGCGCGGTGCGCGGCGAGTTCCAAAAAATAAAAAACAACACGGAACTCCGTGTGTTTTTCGGTACGCTGACCGCCTGCGCGCTTCTCGTATCGATTTCTCTGTGGCGTTCCGGGGTGTACGGCGCGGCTGCCTCTGTCCGCTACGGCGCATTCCAGACGGTGTCGTTTATGACGACGACCGGCCACGTAAGCACCGACCTTTCCGCCTGGCCTTCTTTTGCGAAGGCGATTCTCACCCTGCTCTCGTTTGTCGGCGGTCAGGCGGCATCCACGAGCGGAGGCATAAAAATAATCCGCATCATCATCCTGTTGAAGCTGATCAGGCGCAGTATTACAATGCGCATTCATCCGCGTGCGGTGCTTGGCATCAAGCTCGAAGGGCAGGCGCTCGACAGCGCCGCCGTCAACGGCGTCATCGCTTTTTTCTTTACCTACCTCGCTCTGTTTGCAGCCGGCGCGTTCCTTTTGTCGCTTGACATCGACGATATGGGGCAGGCTATTTTAAGCTCTGCAGCGATGCTCGGCAACACCGGAACCGCCATCGGTGCGCAACGTGTCGTCACCAACTATGCGCACTGCGCCGCTCCCTCCAAACTGCTCATGTGCGTGCTGATGCTCGCAGGCAGGTTGGAAATCTATACCGTGATGCTCCTCGGCAGCAAAGCGTTCTGGACGCATAGCCGCTGAACAAAGACCCGCACACTGTGGATACGCCTGCCTGAGCCGCACAGGTTCATCTATTGGAATAGTATCGCATAGCCGGGAACGATGGCCTGAATGACAGGGTCAAACAGCGCCCGGGCCGCTTCCCGTCCGTCGGACTGCAGCTCCTGCACCGGCACGCTCTGCAACTTTTCTCTCATGGCACGCTGCACGTCCTGATTGAACACGGTCATCTGCTCGGCCGAAAGCCTGATGTCGCCGAAGGCCAGCAGCGCATGCTCGGTTTCCTCAAACGTCGTCTTCGAATGGTCTGCCTCCACGTACAGCAGTTCCGGCTCCCCGACCGAAAGCGTCACTTCGCGGATGTTGTGGTCGATGTGAACAGCGTCCTCGTCCCAGCCGGAAAGGTCGTAGCCAAATGCTCCGATGCCGTAGGAGTGAATGACCCGCGTCTTTTCGAACAGCGGGATGTTCCACAGCATCTGGCTCAGCTCTACATCGACGCTCACGTCCTGTTCGCGCACGACGAGCTGTTGTGTTTTCCTTGCTTCGGCCAGGATGCTGTTGCGGATTTCGACCGACTTATACCCCATGATTCTGTCTGCGCGCATGTCGTCGAAAGATGTCGGCAGGTTCTTCAGGCCGAGCGACGCTTTGAACTGCGGAAACAGATACAGCGACGACACGAACAATAAAAACGCCAGTACAGCGATCGTAAGGGGCATGACGCATCCGCTCAGGGCGGTTGTTTTTTTGCGTTTTCCTATTTTAATCATAGATTTGATCTCCTCCCAAATACCGCACTCATTCTACTACAGATGCACAAATGCAACAACCGGAGAATCATTCTTCGAAATTTATGGTATAATTTATGGCAGGCGGGCACCTGTGCCCGAAAGCGAAAAACAGCACCGAAGAAAGGAGATGCATATGCCCATCCGTGACGAACACGCGAAAAATCCCGGAACCTGGTGCGGTCTCAACCGCCCGGATCTTGAAGAAAAACAGGTGGACACCGTGATATTCGGCATTCCGTTCGACGAGGCGGTCAGCTATCGGGGCGGCGCGGGAGAGGCGCCGAAGGTGATGCGCGCCAACACGTATACGCCGTCGCCCTACACGGAAAACTTCGAATCGTTTGCCGCACTTTCCGTCTACGACGCGGGCGACTTCGACTTCGTCCACGGCCGGGACAGAGAAGCCTATTTTGACGAAATTGCCGACTACGTAGCCGGCCTCGTCCGGCTGGAGAAGTTCTTCGTGATGGTCGGAGGAGATCACAGCACAACCATACCGGTGCTGCGGGGGATCGACCGGGCCGCAAGCGAAGAGTTCGGCATCGTGCACATCGATGCGCACTTCGATCTGTGCGATCACATCGAAGGCGATCGCCTGAGCCACGGCAGCACGCAGCGGCGCGCGCTGGAGCTCGAGCACATCGGCGGCACGGAAAACATTTACTTCGTGGGGATCCGTTCGATCGAAGCCGACGAATACGAATTTAAGAAGCATCACAACGTCCAGGTAGCGAGCGCACGGGAATGCTTCGAGCGGGGCATCGATGCAGTGGCAAGCGACGTCGTGGCGGCCATGTCTGCGTACAGGCAGGTCTACATCACGTTCGACATCGACGGTCTGGATCCGGGATTTGCGCCGGGCACAGGCACGCCGCAGTTTGGAGGCCTCACGCCCAGACAGGCGCTGGACTTTCTTCGGATTTGTTTCGAGCGTCTGCCCGTCATCGGCATGGACGTCGTGGAAATTTCCCCGAAGCTGGATCCGGCTCTCACATCCATGTTCGCAGGACGAAAGCTGATCCAGGAAGCCTGGGGGCACGTCGCAAGAAAGATCGGGAAACTGGAAGAATAAAACACGCATTCGAAAACGCAGGCGCTTGTGTTTAGTCAACAAATATTACCTAATTTAATTGTTGACAAGGCACGAACCGGATAGTAATATACCTTCAATGGACGCACATTGCGGGTGCATCCATCGAAAGGCCGTACTGCAATATCAAGGTAAGCGCACGTGTTTTCGCGATCTTGCGTATGCGAGTTCATCCTCCTCTCTTTTCATGAAGACCTTCACATAACACAACGGGACATCGGCATTTACCTTGATTTGTAGTATGGATCGCGCACGGATTGTGTGCGACCGGCCGAAAGGAGACTAAACCATGTACATCAAAGACCGCATGACAAAAGACCCCTATACGATCCAGGTCAACGCTTCCATCAGCGCCCTGATGGCGCTCATGCGCGAAAAAGGTCTGAAGAAAATCCCTGTACTGGACGGGGAACGAGTCGTAGGCATCGTGACGGACCGGGACGTGGAGCGCGTATCTCCGAGCAAAGCCACGACGCTGAGCGTCTTTGAAATCAACTACCTGCTCTCCAAGTCTACCGTGCGGGATGCGATGACCAAAGACGTGCTCACCGTCCTTCCGGATGCCCACATCGAAGATGCGGCGGTTCTGATGAGGGACGAACGAATCAGCGCACTGCTCGTCGTGGACGAAAACAAAAAACTCGTCGGCATCGTAACTGAAAGCGACCTGTTCGACGCTCTCATCGATATGCTGGGCGCCCGCTTTACCGGAACCCGGCTGCTCATCCGGATCGCCAACAAACCCGGTATGCTGTCGAAGCTCGGGGCCGTGATCTCCGAGAGCGGCACGAACATCAGCCATCTGGCCATGGTCGTCGCTGACGACGACAGCGACGCCGAAATGCTCCTGCGCACGGACAGCAAAGAGGTCGGTCAGCTGGAGGAGGCGATTAAGAAGGCAGGCTTCGAGATTTTAAACATCTCTGTCAAATAACGAAAAATGGCGAATATAAATAAAAAAGGAGCCGAAGCTCCTTTTTTCGTTGAGGCAACTGCCGATGCCCTAGTACTTGATGAACTTTGAACCCGGCACTCCGCAGATGATACAGCGTTCGGGTACCGCTCTTTCGATGTTGCCGCAGACGGGGCACAGATAATAGAACTGCTCTCCCGATTCTTCCGGGCTGTCCAGCGCTTCCTGGAAGAGCTTGGCGTGCACCTCTTCGGCCTGCAGCGCGTAGCTGAATGTCGTTACGGCCGCTTTATTGCCTTCGCTCTGCGCCACTTCCATAAACTCCGGATACATCTCCTTGTATTCGTAGGTCTCGCCGTCGACGGCGTCCCTTAAATTCTCTTCGGTGCTGTTGACCATGCCGGCCAGCTCAAATTCCTTGAACGCATGGATGGTCTCTGCATCCGCCGTGGCCCGGAACAGCTTTGCGATGTTATCTTTTCCTTCGGCTTCCGCCTTTTTGGCATAAGCCAGGTACTTCCTGTTCGCCTGCGACTCGCCGGCAAATGCGGCCATCAGATTTTCTGCAGTTTTCGTGTCGTGCATTTCTTACTCCTTTATATGTTGGTTTCGGCTTATCGGTTCCCGGTCAGTCGGTGAGAGCCATTTTCTCTTCCCACTCCGCTTCCTTGAATCCCGTCAGCACCCAGCCGTCCGTAACGGCGAGCGGGCGCTTAACGAGCATGCCGTTCGTCGCGAGAAGCTTCAGCTGCTCCTCTTCGGGCATGTCGGAAAGACGGTCTTTTAAACCCAGCGTCCGATACGGGATGCCGCTCGTATTCCAGAAGCGCTTCAGCGGCAAATCGCTCTTCCCGACCCAGAGCTTCAGCTCTTCGTATGTCGGATTCTGCTTTTTAATATCCCGGAATTCGTACTCAACGCCGCGCGCATTCAGCCAGTCCATGGCTTTCTTGCACGTCGTTCAACCGGGGTAACATAAAAATAACATAATCAGCCCTCCTGTGCCTATCATCATACCGCATAATCCCTGCCGGAACAACGACAATCGCAACGTCCTGTGACGCAGTCACGAGACGTCCGGCTTACTCGTTTCCGTCTCCTTCGAACAGAGCCAGCAGCTCGCCGTATCCGCTTTCCGCCAGCTCCTCCTTCGGGATAAACCGAAGCGAAGCGCTGTTGATGCAGTAGCGCAACCCACCCTGCGAAGCGGGTCCGTCCGGGAACACGTGCCCGAGGTGTGCATCTCCCGTGCGGCTGCGCACTTCGGTCCGCCTCATTCCGTAGCTCGTGTCGGCCTCTTCCACGATGGATCCGGGCTCGATCGGTCGCGTAAAACTCGGCCATCCGCAGCCCGCGTCGAACTTATCCGCCGACGAAAACAGCGGCTCCCCCGTCGTAACGTCTACATAGATCCCTTCGAGAAAATGGCGGTCGTACTCGTTGTCATACGGAGGTTCGGTCGCGTTGTTCTGCGTCACGTCGAACTGAAGGCGCGTCAGGGACTTTGCAAGCTCCTCTCTCGTCTTTTTTCGGTATTTCATCTCTGCTCCACCGCCTTTTTAAGTTTGTTGAATGTCTCCCGCCCGATATGGCAGTACCCGCCGGGATGCTTGTTGAGATACTTCTGGTGGTATTCCTCGGCGCGGTAATAGTTCCGGATGGGTAGGACTTCTACCGCAACAGGTTTCCTGCTTCGCTCTGCGAGAGCGGCGACCGCATGCCGGGAGACCTCTCCGTCCGCCTCGGAATCGTAATAAATACCCGTCCGGTACTGCGTCCCCACATCGAATCCCTGGCGGTTTAATGCGTGCGGATCGATCGCATCGAAGTACAGCTCGAGTATCCGCCCAAGTTCAATGGCCGACGGATCGTACACCACGCGTACGGTCTCCGCATAGCCGGTCTGTCCGCTGCATACTTCTTCGTACGTGGGGAAATCTGTCTTCCCGTTTGCGTATCCTGACTCCACCTCAAGAACGCCCGGAATCATCGCCATATATTTTTCCAGACCCCAAAAACAACCTCCGGCCAGGTGAATGACCTGCGTCCCTGTCTTCATCCGATCGTCCTCCTCCTTGTGATCCTGCACTCATTCGTCTTCGCGTCTTCGCCCGTGCCGATGCCTGCGCTCGCGCCCTTCCCCGCTCCGGTGCATGCGCTCTCCGCAGAGCTGAAAATCGCCTCCGCGTATGACGAGCGTCCGTCCTTTGATCAGCGATTCGGCCAGCTTTGTCCGCGCATCCCCGTATAGCCGCTGTACCGTAGCCCGCGAGACATCCATGCGTTCGGCCGCTTCGGACTGCGTAAGCCCTTCGCGGTCGATGAGACGTATCGTTTCATATTCCTCGACGAGCATCTCGACCGGTTCGCGCTCTTCCTGCATGCAGTCAATCGGACCGAATCGTTCGTTTCCCGGAAGGGCATGTACATTTTTCCATTTTCTGGGCCTGGGCATCGCATTTCTCCTAAAAAAATCGGTGACGGAGTGTGTCTCCGTCACCGATCATACCACTTTATCTACTCTTCTGACAAGCCGTCCAGCCGCGCCTGGATCGCTTCGAGCTGCCGCTCGAGCACATTTTTCTGCTCGTTCAGCGCCTCTCTGCCGGACACTCCACTCTCATCTGCGTACCACGCACGCAGGCCGTAGCCGCGACCCGGGCCCATCCAGCCGCCCATGCCGCGTCCGAATCCGCATCCGCGCATCCCGCGACCGCGTCCAAAGCCAAATGCCCGACCGGCATAACCCGCGCGGCCGCCTTCGCAGTCTCCCAGACCGCGACCGGTCAGCGCACCTCTTCCGAGCGGACCTGTTCCATCTCTTCCTGGCATGTATTTCACCTCCCTGAAATTCAGCATGTATTTGGCATATGTCATTTACACCTCTACTATATCGTATTTTGAGCATATGTCAATAACTAATTTTCCAGACTTTCTGCATTCCTGAAACGATGCGAGCCCAGGAAAACCATCAGCGCCGCCAGTCCCCAGAAGTACGCCATCATGTACGGTTCTTCAAAGATATTTTCGAACAGACAGTGCGCGAGCACACCGGACAGCCCGGACAGAATGCCTGCCGTCAGAAGTTTTGTGTTGCCTGCGTTGCGCACGAGCGGGTCGAGCTGCCTGTCGGAAAAGTATCCGGTGCCGCTCTGATGGACGGCCCGCAGGCCGCTTACGAATAAGATTCCAAGCAGCAGCACGAAGAAGAACAGACCGATGTATCCCATTTCGACGAGCGTTTTCAGGTAGTAGTTGTCCATATAAAAGTAACGGAACGTCTCCGTTTCGTCGAGAAGCTTATTGTTCATAGCGACGGCGCCGCCGAAACGGCCGAGGCCGAAACCTAAGAGCGGCGAATTTTCCATCAGCAGGTCCCGCCCGAGCTGCCAGCGGAGCGTCCGCCCGCCGATCGCAGAAGCTTCGGCGTAATCGCTTGTAAAAAGATAGGTCAGACGGCTCGTGATCGATGGAACGGTCGCCAGTATGCCCGCGATGCCCGCACCCATCGCAAGGAGCAGCCGGCGGTCCACAAACAGCGAAAACAGCACCACGGCGACGACCAGGCCGACCCAGGCGCCTCTCGAAAATGTAAAGAGAATGCACAGACAGGCTGCTCCCGTGCCGAGGAAAGCGAGGATCTTCCATTTGACGTCCCGGAAATAGTACATGCAAGCTGCCGTCATCGGAGCCGCCATCACGATGAGGGAGCCGAAGATGTTCGGACTGCCTGTGAGCGAAAATACCCTCGTGCGCACGCCCACCTCCGTCTGCGTCACCCAGTGCGCCGGGATTTCGACGCCGACGGCAAACTGATAGATTCCGTGCATGCACATCAGAAGAACCGCTCCGGTAAACACTCCGTACAGCGCGTAGGCATCTTCTTCGCTATCCAGCAGGCGATACACGATCAGGAACCAGACCATGTACTGAACCTGCGCCCGGTAGCCCGTAAAAGCGACCGCCGGATACGGTCGGTTGAGCATCATGAGAAGCAGGCCTACGGCCATAAACAGCAGGATGGCTGCCTCCGTCGCATTGGCCCGGGCCAGATTTTTTGAACGCGACAACGCGGCCCGACCGAATACGAGGGCCAGTCCGGCTGCGATAAAAGCCTCCTCCCACACGGATGCGACCCGGGCAAGGCCGGGAAGGGTCCTCAGCGCGTATTCGACCGGCAGGTACAGCGCGAACACGATTAACAACCAGCGCCGCAGAGGGATGCGGAGCATCGGTCCGGCGATTGCACTGCCCTGAGTAAAGCGCAGCGCAGAAGAATGCACCGCCCTGAGCGCTCTGCCAACGGCGCTCGTTTCCCATGCGCTTGCGAACCGCTCAAGCGCCTGCTGTATCCGAAGCAGCCACGCCTGATACGCCGAGTGAACGGCCGGATCTTCGCGTCCGAACGCTTGCACCCATCGCGCCACGGCACCGGAGTGCTGTGCCCCCCGGTCGAACGCATCGGGAAGGCGGACCAGCATGCTGTTTTCAATGACTGTTTTCATAGGCCGACCCTACATGACCGTGCTCATGCCGGCCGGCGGATCGTAGGCACCGAACTCCACGTAGCGGATCGTCCCGCTGGATTCGAACGTCTGCGTCTTAACGATGTACGTCCGGCCCGACCGGAGTTCCTGACTCCCGATCTTCGGGCTCGGCGTATCTTTTGCGACGGTGGTCCGTATCAGAACGACGATCGTTTTCTTCGTCGGATCCTTGGCGTCCACAATCCGACCGTCATCGGTCTTGGCCTGCTCCACATAATCCTCCAGCCACACGTCTTCGATGGTGGCGCTCAGATACTCGTTGCCGGATACCAGCCGCTCTCCGACGAGATCCTGTCGCATCACTTCCTCGTAAATCCTCGGCGCGGCTCCGATAATGGCCACTTCCGCGTAGCAGTCGACCTTTTCGGAGATGGCATCGGTCACCCTCGTCCCCAGCACCTTTACGGCGATCGCACCGGCCACGGCGACGATCGCGAGAACGACGATCAGGTCTACGACATTGACCAGGCCGAACAGCTTTCCTTTTTCATCGATCAGTTTCATTCTTCCCTCCATGGATCGCAATAGATCGCAATGAATCGCTATGAATTGCTGCGCCTCACCATCCCAGGACGGCGCGCATCTCTTTGAGCCGCTCGTCCCAGGAAGCGCTCCCCGCAATCAGCATGCGCTCAGCTTTTCTGGGGTCGTTCTGCGGCTCCGTCGCCGCTTCGGCGCATTTTGCTACAAACTCTTCCGTCGTATCACCGATGTATATACAGGAACGGTACGCCTGCACCTGCAGCGGATACGGCGTGCTCACAACCGGCTTTCCAGTCGCCAGGTATTCATAAAATTTCAACGGACTCACGTGCTTCGAGAGTTCGTTTTGGGCAAATACATTCAGGCACGCGTGGAAGTCCGCCATGAAATTCGGCAGCTGCGCCTGCGAAACGAGTCCGAGGTGTATCACGTTCGGATAATCGTTCAGCCAGTTCAAATCCACCCCGGGAAGGACGCCTCCGATCAGCACGATCCGCCCTTCGGGAAAAGCGCGGGCCGCTGCGCGGATCGCGTCGTAGTCGATGCACTCCTGCAGCATGCCCACAAACCCAAGCGTAAGCGGCCGGTCGGGCTTCGAAGTCATGGCCGCAACCCGGGAAAACAATTCGTAATCCACTCCGTTTGGAATCAGGTGCGTGTTGGAATTCCAGGCTGACAACCGGCGGGCAAGTCCGTCGGCGGTCGCAAATACGACGCCCGCATTTTTCGCCAGATCCCGCTCCATACCGTCCACGACCGCAGGATCGATCAATCCGGGGTACGCCGAGTGACGGTCCACGCAATCGTAGATCGTCCTGGTCCACAGCGCTTCTTCTTCGATTCCGAGCGCGCAGGCGAGCGGTGCGATTAAATCAGCGGATGCAGGCGAATAGCACCACACGTAGAAGTCCGTGCCAAAGCCGTGTTCTTTTAAAATGTCCGCCAGATACAGCGCCATTTTCTTTTGGTTGTGACGGTTGATGCGCCGTTGCTTATTGTAAAACGGAAGCACCGGCCTGGAGGCATAGACCGTCACACCGCCCTTTCCGGGACGGCCGCCTTTTCGATAGGCCGACAGCCTGCCTCTCGCCGCAGGATCGCGCAGCGGAGCAATCCAGGTGACAGGCGGATCGACGTACAAAATGTCTGCGTCCGTCAGGCGGTTCATCACGTTTTGCTTGCGTGTCGGCACCGAATCGTAGTTCGATGTGGACAGGCAGAGGATTTTCCGCTCGCTCATGCCCTCCTCCTCCCGAGCGCCAGCAGCCTGGCTGCGGCCTGCCCGTTGGCCCGCTCCAGCTCGCGCAGCCGTTCGCGCACGTCCGGATCCGTTCCGTCTCTGCGCGCTGCCACGACGGCGTCGATGTGCCGGCACAGATCTTCTGCATTGAGATCTTTCAACGCAACGCAGGCTGACGAACCGATGTCCTTGATAAAGCTGTCCACTTTGACGTCGTACGAAATGCCTACGACGGGCGCCCCGCCGGCCGTAGCGAAGATCAACGAATGCAGGCGCATACCGAGCACCAGATCCATCGACCCGAGCATACCGATCATGTCCTCGACCGGGTGCGCATTCCGGCACACATAGTGAGGGATGTCGAGCATCACCGCCACGCTTTCGCCCACCGGTACGTCTTTGGGCATCTCGATCGGCAGAAACACCGGCGTAAGCCCGTGCATAAGCCAGGCGTATTTCGCCGCTTTAGCGACTTCTTCCGGCCGTGTAAACGTCTCCCAGGCGCGGAGGCAAAAACCGATCATCCTCAGATTGGCGGGTATGCCTTCCGAAGCAAATGCGCGCCGGACCTGCGCTTCGTCCGCATACGCGAGGTTGACGGCCGGGTCGGCGGCGAGCACAATTTCGGGTCTCGTGACACCCATGTCGTTGAGCAGCTCCAGCGACACGCTGTCCCTCAAGGTGATGATGTCAGCGGTTCGATTGAGGATCCTGCCGGCGATTTTCCTGTTTAACGGCCGCGAAATAGGTCCGATGCCGCAGCCGTACATCACGACCCGGCATCCGAAGCGCCTGGCCGCCCACAGCGTAAACAAGTAGAAATACAGCGAACGGCTCGATGTAGCGTCCTGCATCAGACTGCCGCCGCCGTTCACGAACAGTCCGGCTTTTCGCAGACTCTTTAAAAAGGCCGGCACGTCGAATATGTAATAGCTGCCGACTTTTTCTTTTTTTCGCGTCTGCATCGGATTGCGCGACATCACCTGGAACGATAAATCCTCGTCGATGCCGCGAAGCTGGGTCAGAATCGCCCGCAGAATCGCTTCGTCGCCTGCGTTTCCTCTCCCGTACGCCCCGCACAGCACCGCTTTCGGCCTGTGTCCTCTCGACGCTCTGCGCACCACCGTTTCGTAAATGCGCTGCTGGTCTTCTTTCATCTTCTGCAGAGAGAACTCCCCGGACGCTTTGTCGAACAGGTTATCCGACAGCGTTTTGCGCAACGGCTCATCTCTGGCCAGCTCCAGAATATAGCTCGAAAATGTATCGACGTCGCCGGGTTCAAACAGGTAGCCTGTTTTCCCGTGCTCGATCAGCTTCGGAATCCCTCCCACGTTCGTAGCGATTGCAGGGCAGCGCTGATAGGCGCCTTCCAGCAGCGAGTACGGAAACGTCTCGGAAAGCGACGCCAGCACGTTGATGTCGATACCGGAAAAGTAGGCCTTGATATCCTCGACCCAGCCTTCGAATACCGTCACGCCCCCGACGCCGAGCCGGCTCGCCAGCTCCCGGAGCGACTGCTCATCCTCGCCCGTGCCCGCAATCGACAGCCGCAGCCGCGGTTCCTGTTCGTGCGCTTTCGCAAAGGCCCGGATCACCGTCGCGATATCCTTGATCGGCGTCAGTCTGGCCGCGATTCCCACCCGGATCTCTTCTTCGGGTGGCTTGTCTCTGCGGCTTTCGCTCCTGGCTCCGGAGAAATCCAACCCGTTATATACCGTAAATATACTCTCCGGATCGAACTCCCGCTCGATCAAGATCTCCTGCATCCGGTCGGCGACAGCGACAAAGTAATCCATCCTGCGGAGCGCATAGGCGTTCACGAGACCATAGGTGTACTGCTTAAGCGGCGTACCCAGGTAATCGAGCCTCGGATCGGAATGGACCGTCGTCATCACCGGTATGCGCCGGATCCGCTTGACCAGCGTCCCGAGCATGTTCGCTTTGGCCCCGTGGCAGTGGATGACATCGGGGCGGAAGTCGTCGACCTGCGCAAGCGCCAGGCGGAACGCCTGCACGGTGCCCAGGCGGCTGTCCACATCGACCGTATCCAGCCCCATGGCCTGCGCCTCGTTCGACAGCGCCCCCCGGCGAAAGCTGATGAGCCGCAGAGCATTTTCCCCCGCCAGCTCTTTGGCAAGGGACAGTATGTGAGTTTTCCCACCCCCGATATCTCCCCCGGCGGCAAACAGCATAATCCTCATAGCGGTCCTTTAATTCAGCTCTGCGATGATCTTGGCAATCTGGGCCCGCGTCACATTCCCCTTCGGATCCAGCCTGCCGTTATATCCCGAAATGACGCCCTGCCCCACGAGCGCGCTCGCGTACGGAAGAGCCCAGGAAGCCACATCCTTCGCATCCTTGAAGTCCAGCGTTGCTCCCGCATAGCCCTTTTCCTGAATCCGCCCGATGACGGTCATCACTTCCTGTCTGGAGATGGGACCGGCGGGGTCGAAGTACACTTTGTTGCTGCCTGAGTCCGCTTTGCCGGCCATGTAGCCCAGCGCGACGGCCGCTTTTACGGAATCCACCGCCCAGGACTGGATTTTGGATCCGTCCGCAAAGCTCAGCTTCTGTCCGCTGTACTCGTCTGCATCTACGCCGAGCCAACGGATAATCACTGCCGCAAACTCCTGCCTCGTCATCGTGTTATCCGGATCGTACACTCTGTTCTTTCCGGACAGCCGTCCGGTGATGATGTCGTGACGATAGAGATACTCCGCATACGCCGTGCTCCAGTGTGAGGCTTTCATGTCGGAAAACACCGCTTCGCGCACGAAATCCGCGTCGGGCGACTCGGTCGGATGGAACAGTCCCAGACGCCCGATGTTGCCGCTCTTATCCGTCGCACGCACGAGGATGCGGTGCTCGTATCCATCTCCCTGCGGCAGCGAAGCCGACAGCTTCTTAGCACTTTTATCGTACGTAAATGCGATCGCCTGGCCGTCGTACGTCACCGAAATGGACGACGCGTCCAGATCGCTGTCCAGATCGTCTGCAATCGTCCCGGTCAGGAAGGAGTCTTCAACGCGCGCCTCGATGGCAGGCGGCGTCTCATCCAGATAGTGCCCGAACCCGGCCATGATCTGGTCGATGTAGATGGTGCCGCTGCCCCTGCTCTGCGACACCGGCAGGATGGACAGGCCTTCCAGGTGCGTGACCCCCGCGGGCAGCTGAACGTGTGCCAGCGTCCAGCCCGCCGTCTTCAGTCCGGACAGCGCGAACGTTTTTGTCTCTCCGCCTGCCCGCACGTCGACCTGCAGCACTTCGTTCCGGCCGTTGCCGTACACCCAGGCGGCCAGCATCGTCGGATTCTTCCCTGTAAACGCAGCCCGCATCGGCAGGCTCAGCGACCGGTCGGACGCTCCGCCGTTCCCGGTTCCATCTTCTTCGCTCTCTTCGTCTCCTTCGTCTTCCGGTTCAACGGCACGAACATCGTAGCTGTACGACAGCGACAGGCTCCGGTAGCCGTTGTGGACAAAGGCGGGATCCGATGTGAGAACCGCGGTCAGATCTCCGTGTTTTCCCGGATCAAAGATCAGAGCGTCGGGCTGTTCGAACGTCTCCAGCGCACGGCCCTCCGTGACTACCTTCAGTTCGATCGATGCGCTTTTCTCACCCGCCTTCACGGTCAGCGTCCCGGTGCCGGACGCAGTTGTCGAAGCCGTAAATACACCGTTTTGATCGACCGATCCGATCTGATTGTCGACAGTCCACGTAAACGCTTCCGCATCGGCGATCAGTTCGATCATGTTGTACACCGCTTTTGCGGTAAATGCTGTGGATTCACCGGCAGGCACGGACAGCTGCTTGGGAGCCTCGGCTCCTGTATCTTTTAAGAACAGAGTCACGCTGTCCGGAGCTGCGACGACCGAGACCTGCGTCCGGCCGCTTGCATTTCCGCTTTTAGCTGTAATCGAACCCGTCATCGCTTTACTGCCGGCCGTAAATCGGCCCTCATTTGACACCGTGCCCAGGTTCTTTGAATCGAGGCTAAAGCTGACGCCCGACGAAGGAGGGGCGACGTAGTAATAATTTGCATCGGTTGCCCGCACATCCAGATTTACCGTCGAACCTGCCAGAATGAGCAGGTCGTGCGGATACAGGTGCAGGTGGCTGGCAGTCTTCTTCGGAGTCGCATTGTTTTCGAACAGGATGTAGTTTCCGCACCGGCGCAGCGATGAGCCGGAGTGCCGGTTGACCTGAGAGCGGTCTTCGTAACCCGGAAGAGTCGCAAACATCATCGTCGAATCGCCGCCGTCGAGGTTGACGGCATCGACGCAGCCAAGCTCCTTGAGCCGCGCCGCAAGCTCGGCGTATGTCAGCCCCATCGAATACCCGCTCTGTCTGCCGTCGACAGTATAAAGCACGCACGAACCGTCGCTGCGGAGGCCAAATGCAGTCCGCGGCGCACGCGTCGCGTCCTGAAACGTGCTCACAACGCCGTTTGTGATGAGCCGCCGTTCGGCGCCGAGGGCCTGATGCACGTCTTCCCAGCCCGGGCTTACGCTAAACTCCACCGTGATTTTGTCTTCGGCTTTCATCTCTTTGAGAATGTTGAGCGCCGACGTATACGGCGTATTCAAAGCGATGGATAACAGCATTTCGTCTTCGAACAGCGCGGTCTTTCCCAGGGAGTCCGCTGACCCCAGCACAATCCCCTCGACCGTGCCGCCCGGCGCTGCCGTACCCGAAACGATTCGAATCATCACGTTGTGCGCCGGAATCGAAACCTCGTTTGTCGGACCGAAGTCGCCGGTGTAGAGCATCACACCGTTGTCTTTGGTCAGCATCTTATTGAAACCTGTACCGTTGAATCCACCGCCGGTCCGCCCGTTGTATACGCGAACGGCCAGGCCCATCCGCCCGATGACCGCCGTCCCGTTCCGCTTAAATCCGATGGACTCGTGGCTGCTGTGCTCTCCTGTGCGAACGAGACCGTCCTTGACCAGCACGCCGAGCGATACGCCGGTCGCCATCGTAAAGTAGTCTCCGTTGGAGGCGGCTACGATGTTTCTTCCGGCTCCCTCCTCGATTTCGTAGATGCGCGAGATCCCCGCCGCACCGTACACATCGTTCCCAGACGAAACAAACGGTGTAATCGCGCTTCCAGGCTTATATACCAGGTAGTTTTCGGATGTCTTTGAAGAATTGGCAGTGTTGTAGTACGTGCCCTGATGCATCGTCATCTGGTTGTTGAGGTCCAGCGAGGAGCTGTGGAGCTGGTTGTATCCCGCCGCCGCATGGACCGGTACAGGCAGCGACGCCAGCAAAACGGAGAGCGCCAGTCCGAGGCTGATTCTTTTGTGCAGTTTCAATCTGTTCTTCATACAATGTGCCCCCTCGTGCACGCTATTTAATCTCGTAGTCTCCCTTGACCATCACCCAGCACTTAGTCTTGCATGCAATGCCCCGGCCGTCGTCCCTCGGAACGAGAAGCAGGTGATTGCTGACGATGGCGGCTCCCTGCCGGATATCCTTTCCCGCCGTCAGGTCCGACACACCGTCCGAACCGTTGTCGAGCGCCGTGGCGCTCCCGGAGCGCAGGATCATCTCTGTACCGGCACCGCCGTACAGTTTTTTGCCTGCCTCGACTTCGACGACGATAAACGACGCGTGCGAAGCCGGGGAAACAGAGGCAAATAAAGCGTCCACATAACTCTTTGTCACGACCGGATCGGCAGAGCTTCCCGGACCGCTTTCGGCTCCCGACGCGCGGCCTGCGCTGTACAGTGCGATGTTGAACACCATCAGAGCGACCAGCGCTCCCGATGCGATTTTCTTATTCATAGTCTCTCCTTCATTGAGGTCGTGCTGAGGTCATTCACCCACCACATTTTGTATGCCGCACACAAAAAACGGGCATATATGGGCATTATATATGCCCGCCAGAACCGTGTCAACGAAGCGCAAAGCCGTCATACTCAAAACGAAAACACCGAACCGGTGCCCAGATAGGATACGAGGGGGCCGGGTGCGCTGCGAATCGTTTCGTAGGAGGCTTCGCCCGTGCAGTGACCCGTAATCACGTGCCTGACCCCCGTGGCGGCCAGGCGCTCCGCAAGCGCGCGCACTTCGTCTTGGGGCGTGTCAAACAGGTGGAATCCTCCGATCATCGCCAGTATGGGACGGCCGGGCAGAGCTTCTGCCGCTTCGCGAACGATCACATCGGCGCCCGCATGCGAGCAGGAGTTGAAAATCACCAGCCCGTTTTCGGTATCGAACACGAGGCTCTGCTCGTGAGAGAGGTCGTCTGGAACCATCTCACCGTCGCGCTCCACGAACATGTGTGCGCGGCGTCCGGTTTCCTCAAGACCCGGTGTCGTATGCGGCAACAGCCATACGCCCGGCCGGATTTCCACATTTCCTTCGGCATACGCGATTCTCGAAGCGAAGCGACCCAGCCAGCCTTTGGGAATCCCTTCGTATACCATGTCTTCGCCGTACTGCGTGTAGCAGTTTTCACCGGCGCCTCTGCGTATGTAAAAAGGGGCGGAATCGTTGATTTCGAAGAAGACATCCATGCCGTCCGAGTGATCGTTGTGCGCATGCGACAGCACGCCGGCCCCGACCTGCTCCAAGTCGATGCCGAGGCGCTCCGCGTTTTCGGCAAAATGACCCGAGGCCCCTGTGTCCAGCAGAAAATGCATCCCTTCGTGCTCAATGTGCAGCGAGAGACCCCACTCTTCGATGAGCGTCTCGGGCGCCGTGTTTTCGATCAGAACTGTAACTTTCATCCCGTTCCCTCCAAAAATAAGGCGGCAGGACCTTCCGTTCCCGCCGCCCGTCTCGCTTATACCGGTTGTTTCTACACATAACCCTGTGCCATAATCGCTTCGGCAACCTTCAGGAAACCGGCGATGTTGGCGCCCGCCACGAGATTGTACCCGAATCCGTACTCCTCGGAGGCCGCAGCTGCGCTGTCGTGAATGTTGCGCATGATCGTCTCGAGCTGCTCGTATACTTCTTCGCTCTGCATAGGCATTTTGCGCGAGTTCTGGCTCATTTCAATCGCTGAACACGAAACGCCGCCTGCGTTGGCCGCCTTGGCCGGCCCGACTGTAACGCCGTGCTCCATCAGATACTCGAGCGCTTCGTTGGTCGTCGGCATGTTGGCGCCTTCGCAGTAGAACTTGCATCCGCTTTCGACGATCATCTTTGCATGCTCAAGATGCACGTCGTTTTGCATCGCGCACGGAATATACAAATCCGCCTTGACGCCCCAGGGCTTTTCGCCCGGGAAGAACTTCGATCCGGGGAACTGATCCGCATACGGAGCACAGATGTTTTTGCCGCTGTTGCGCAGCTCCAGGAAGAAGGCAACTTTTTCGCCCGAAATGCCGGCTTCGTCCAGGATGTAGCCGTCCGGTCCGGAGAAGGCGATGAGTTTGGCACCGAGCTCGTCGAGTTTTGCCGCCGTGCCCCAGGCCACGTTCCCGAAACCGGAGATGACGACGGTTTTTCCCTCGAGTTTTTCGCCGCACGCTTCCAGCATGTTGCGCGTAAAGAATACGATGCCGTAGCCTGTCGCTTCCGTCCGGCCCGGCAGTCCTCCGTACACGATCCCTTTTCCGGTGATGACGCCGCTGTCGAACTTCGTCGTCAGACGCTTGTACTGTCCGTACAGATACCCGATTTCTCTGGGGCCGACGCCGATGTCTCCGGCCGGCACGTCGATTTCCGGTCCGATGTAGCGGTAGAGTTCCGTCATGTACGACTGGCAGAACCGCATCATTTCGCCTGCCGATTTACCGGTCGTATCCAGATCCGCTCCGCCCTTGGCACCGCCGATGGGCAGCCCTGTGAGCGCATTCTTAAAGATCTGTTCGAATCCGAGAAACTTCATGATGCTGGGGTTTACATTGCCCGCGAAGCGGAGTCCGCCTTTGTATGGTCCCAGCGCGTTGTTGAACTGATAGCGGTACCCTCTGTTGACCTGCACCTTTCCGGCATCATCCACCCAGGTCACGCGGAAGGAAATGCCCCGCTCAGGCTCGATCAGCCGTTCGACGACACCGGCTTCCACCAGATCCGGCCGCTTTTGCAGCACAGGCTCAAGCGAAGACAGCACTTCTTCGATCGTCTGCAGAAATTCCGGCTCTCCGGGATTTCTATTCCTGGCCATTTCGATGTACTGGTCTACGATTCTTCCCATTTTTCTCCTCTTTCCTGTTCACAATGATCTTCATGCGACATGCGGCAGACCGGCTGCCGTTCCTTTTGTTTATGATATCACAAAGTGTTTACACCCACAACAAACCGCCCTAAAAACTTAAATTATTTGCAATATTGCGATATCACAACTATTATTCGGCATCGAAGCGCCGATTAAAAATAATAGTTGACAAGTCACGACGAAACGATGCACCATAAATTGTAACAGGAGGAAGGTCATCATGAACGAAAAAGAGAAATGGGCCGCTTACGATGCGCAGGAACGAAAAGACGGTCGCTTCGACGGCCAGTTCTACATCGCCGTCAAAACGACCGGTATCTACTGCAGGCCGTCGTGCAAAGCGCGCGCCCCCCTGCGCAAGAATATCGAACTGCTGGATACTGCCGGTGAGTGCGTCGCCGCTGGCTATCGCGCATGCAAGCGCTGCAAACCGGACTGAGGTGCTTCAGCGGTCTTCGCGGAAGTAGGGTCGGCTCATGTTGGCAGGCCCTAAATTGCCTTTCCCGTCTTTTCGCGTCGACAGGATGACGATCACGATCGTCGCCAGATAGGGTACCATGTCGACCAGGTATTGAGAGAACGACAGCCCCATCGCCTGCAGCCGAAGCCCGAGGATGGACAGCCCTCCAAACAGCATCGCCGCAAAAAAAGCTTTCAACGGATTCCAGGACGCAAAGATGACGAGCGCCACCGCAATCCACCCGCGCCCGGCGACGACATCCACCTGCCAGATCGGAATGCGGACGATCGAAAGATAGGCGCCACCCAGTCCGCACAGCGCGCCGCCCGCCAGAATGTGCGCGTATTTATAGGCATCCACGCGGATGCCCGAAGCGTCCGCCGCTGCCGTGTTTTCCCCGACAGCGATCAAATTCAGTCCCGGCCTTGTCCGGTACAGGTACACGGCGGAAACGATGCAGAGCGCATAACCGAAGTACACAAACACATCCTGGCGGAACAGGATGCGGCCGATAAACGGAAGGTCGGACAACAGGGGAAGCGCCCGCTTTGCAAAGAAAGCGGATACCTCAGAAGGAATGGTGGACCCGAGGAGCGGCTGGCCGATAAAGCTCGTAACACCCGTGCCGAAAATCGTCAGCGTCAGCCCGGTCACCGTCTGGTTCGCTCGAAACGTAACCGTCAAAATGGCGTAGATGAGCGCCCCTCCGGCGCCCGCCAGCGCGGCACCCAGCAGCGCCAGCCCCGGATTTTTCGTGCTCATGGCTGTCACAAAACCGGCGACGGCTCCGAGCAGCATCATCCCTTCCACACCGAGGTTGAGGCTTCCCGACCGTTCGGTCATGATCTCGCCGATGATGGCAAACAGCAGCGGGGTTCCGGCTACGATGCATGTCGCTAGAAACGTCTGCACTACGCCACCTCCTTTTGCGCATCCCGCATCCGCACGATGCGGTATTGAAGGAAGAACTCGCTGCCCAGCACAAAGAACAGTATCGTCCCCTGCACGATGCTGGCCACCGAACTTGGAACGTTCATGGCGATCTGAATGTAGGCACCGCCCTGAATCAGCATGGCAAACGCGATGCAGACGAACAGGATGGCGACGGCGTTCAGCCTCGCAAGCCACGCCGTGATGATCGCTGTAAATCCGTAGTTGTTTCCGATGCTGTACGTAAGGCTTTTTTCGATCGCCGATGCCTGAATCATGCCCGCGATTCCGCACATCCCGCCGGACATCAGCATCGCTACGACGATGATGCTGCCGATGTTCATGCCCGCATAGCGCGCGGTTTCCACGCTCTGTCCGACGACGTTCACCTCGTATCCCTTTTTTGTCTTATTCATAAACACGTACACAAATGCAACGAGAACCAGGGCGATAATCCAGCCGGCATGCACGCCGAACACGTCGGGCAGAACGGCATTGCCGGAAAACTTGGCAATTTTGGGAAATCCCTGCGCCGCCGGATCGATCCACGGACCGTACTGCAGATACATAACAAACTTGATTGCTATATAGTTGAGCATCAGCGTAAAGATCGTCTCGTTCGTCCCGAGGCGCGCTTTAAAGATCGCCGGAATAAACGCCCACAGGCCGCCGGCAACCACAGCAGCGATCATCATGGCCGCCAGCATGAGCGGACGGGGCACATCGCTTCCCAGGTTCAGCGCCACAAAAGTCGCGGCGGTCGCCCCGAGCGTAATCTGCCCTTCGGCTCCGATATTCCAGAATTTCATCTTGAATGCAACCGAAATCCCCAGCGATGCGATGCAGAGCGGGATCGCTTTGATGAGCGTCTGCTTAATTCTCATCTTCGTGCCGATCGATCCGACGATCAGGGACTGAAAGATCTTAATCGGATTGAGCCCGAACAGCAGCAGGATGACTCCGGCGAATACGATGGAAAGAGCCACGGCCAGGAGGCGCACCGCATATTCTTTATTGCGCGGCATCACATCGCGCTTCGTTACCCTCACACCGGTCATTGTGCACTCACCTCGCTCTCCTTTTTTCTTCCGGTCATCAGAAGTCCGATCTCCTCTTTCGTGACGTTGGCGGGATCGACGATGCCCGTCACTTCTCCGTGGCACAGCACGAGGATGCGGTCGCACAGATCCATCAGCACGTCGAGGTCTTCGCCGACGAACAGCACACCGACGCCCTTTTTCTTCTGCTCGTTCAGCATATCGTAGATTTTGAACGACGCTCCGATGTCGAGTCCGCGCACGGCGTAGGCGGTGATGAGGACTTTCGGCGCCGAATCGATCTCGCGCCCGAGCAGCACTTTTTGAATGTTGCCGCCCGACAGCTGCTGGACCGGCGTGTAGATGCTCGGCGTTTGAATATCGAGCGCTTCGACGATCTTTATGGCTTTCTCGGTGCACGCCTCTTTTTGGATGAAGATGCCCGGCTGGTTCTGATAGTCCTTTAAAATGATGTTGGACACGATGTCCATGCTTCCGACAAGCCCCATACCCAGGCGGTCTTCAGGGATAAAACCCATCCGGATGCCCCTCTGGATGATGTCGCGCGGTGTTTTACCCACCAGATTTTCGCCTTCGAAAAAGATGCGGCCCCTCTCGGGTCGGATGAGACCGGCAATGGCTTCGCACAGCTCCTTTTGTCCGCTGTTGGCGACGCCGGCCACGCCCAGAATCTCGTACTTCCACAGATCGAAGCTGACGTCGGACACCGCCCTCTTTCCTTCGGCGTCCCGCACGGTCACCTCGTCGAGCCGCAGCAGCGACTGCTGCAGACCCCGGTCGACCTCGGGCTTTACAATCGCAAGGTCGATTTTTTTGCCGACCATCATCTCGATGAGGTTCGGAATATCGACGTCGGCCGTGTGCACCGTGCCGACAGACGCGCCTTTTCGCAGGACGGTGACGCGGTCGGAGATTTCCATCACCTCGTTCAGCTTATGGGTGATGATGATGACCGAGCATCCCTGCTGTTTCATGTTCCGGATGATGCGGAACAGCTTGCGGATTTCCTGCGGTGTCAGCACCGCTGTCGGCTCGTCCATGATCAGAATCCGTGCGCCGCGGTACAGCACTTTGAGAATCTCCAGCGTCTGCTTTTCCCCGACGGACATATCGGAGACGCGCTTGTCCGGATCGATGTCCAGCCCGTAGCGATCGGACAGCTCGCGTATCCGTCCGGCCTGGGTTTTCGTGCGCAGGAAAAAGCGGGACGGCTGACCGATCAGTATGTTCTCCGTCGCAGTCAAGACGTCCACGAGGTTAAAATGCTGATAGATCATGCCGATACCGCGCTGGATGGCGTCCTTGGGCGAAGAGAGCTTAACCGGCTCTCCGTACAGCCGGATCGTGCCGTCGTCCGGCTTGTAAATCCCCGACAGCATGTTCATCAGCGTCGATTTGCCCGCGCCGTTTTCGCCCAGTATGGCGTGCACTTCTCCTTCGTACACGTCCAGAAACACATCCCGGTTGGCCTGCACCGAACCAAACGATTTGGATATGCCGATCATTTCGATGGTCTTATTTTTATCCACCCCTGCTCCTTACAAAAATCGAAGGGGAAGTCCCGAAGGACGTCCCCTGTCGATTAAAATCTTGTTATCGCTTCCAACATCGCTTACTTCGCTCCCTTGATGAGCTGCTGGATATCCCAGATTTCGGCTCGCGTCAGCGACTGTCCTTCCTTGCAGAGCACGCTTCCGTCCGCGTTCTCGATGTAGCCGGAGAACGGTGCAAATGCACCGGAAATCATTTCTGCTTCCTTTTCGGCGACGAGTTCCTGTACGTCGGCCGGAACGAGATCGCTCATCGGCGCAAGCGCGATGTAGCCGGTGGCCAGTGTGCCATAGTAGCTTTCAGGTGCGAATGTTCCGTTGAGAATGTTCTCCACCGCATGGATATAGTATGCATCGTGATGCCAGATCGGTGCGGTCAGGTACGCGTCCGGTGCAGCCGGGTTCGCCAGATTGTATCCGATGGCATAGGCTCCTGCATCCTGCGCAGCGAGCTGAGGTCCGGTGGAGTCGCTGTGCTGCGTGATGATGTCGCAGCCTTCCGCCAGAAGCTGTTCGGCGGCAGCCAGTTCTTTTTCGGGATCGCCCCACGAACCGATGTATACGACGTTAACTTCCACGTCCGGATTCACCGACTGTGCGCCGAGCGTGTAGGCGTTGATGCCGATCATGACTTCGGTGTAAGGCAGCGCGCCTACATAACCGAGTTTGTTGGTCTCGGTCATGGAGCCTGCGACTATGCCTGCCAGATAGCGGGCTTCATCGATGGATCCGAAGAAGTTATCAAAATTCGTGTCGTTGGCCAGGTAGCCGGAGAAATGCAGGAAGTATTTGTCGTCGTAATCTCCGCTGTTGGCAAGCGTATCGAGCGCTTCCATAAAGCCAAACGACGCCCCGACGATTACATCGCACCCCTGGTCGAGCAGGTTCTGCCCGGCCGTGAGAGACGCCTGAATGTCGCCGTCATCGATGTTTTCGATGTACTTAAAGTCGACTTTGCCTGCGAAGTGTTCCTTCATCCGCACCGCCCCTTCGTAGTGCGCCTGTGTATAGCCGCCGTCGTTGATAGGTCCGATGAAGATGAAACCAACCGTCAGTTCGGGATCCGCCTCGTCCGACGTCCCGCCTCCGCCGCAGCCGGCGAGAACGCCCAGCGCGAGAGCGAGGACCAGGGTGAGAGCGAGTAGTTTTTTATTCATTCCGTTTCTCCTTCTTTTTCGACATGTACGCTTTCGAATTCTATGTTACCGTCCGAGATGGACAGGATAACCGCAAGAGATTCCACCGGGTAGCCGGCCTGCCTCAACCGCTCGCCGCCGCCCTGAAACTTTTTTTCAACCGCTACTCCGATGCCGCACAGGTGGGCACCCGCATTTTTCGCGATGCGCACGAGGCCCATCGCCGATTCGCCGTAGGCGAGAAAGTCATCGACGATGAGGATGCGGTCGTCCGCACCGAGAAATTCGCGCGACACGCGTATCGTAGAGACCGTCTCTTTGGTAAACGATTTGACGTCGGTGCTGTATACGCCTTCGATCATCGTGTTCGGCGCCGCTTTTTTTGCAAAGACGACCGGAATGTTCCCCAGCGCCCGGGACGTCGCACAGGCAATCGGGATGCCGGAACTTTCGACGGTGAGAATCTTTGTGGCACCGCAGCCTTCGAATCGTTCGGCCAGCGCCTGCCCGATCTCGTCGACGAAGGCCACATCGATCTGATGATTTAAAAAAGAGTCCACTTTAAGAACTCCCCCGCCGATGCCGCGGCCTTCTCCCGCAATCCGTTCCCTGAGAACTTTCATGAGTGTGTCTTCTTTCCGTTCGTCTCCGTAACATCTACCACAAATATTATATGCCGTTTCGGCGAAATGTAAAGCCGAAACGGCAAATGAATCCATATGGAGTGACGATATCCGCCTACCAGGCGCCTCCGCCTCCGCCGCCGAAGCCGCCGCCGCTAAAGCCGCCGCCGCTCGACGATCCGCCGGAGCTTCCGCTGTCGGAAGGCGGCGACGTCGGTATCGATGTCGCCAGCGCGTTCATGCTGTTGGCCAGATACACCATCTGGAACGCACCCGTGTCGCCGGTGTACCAGGACGGTTCGGGCACGTGCAGCGTTTCGAAATGCTTCATCCATTCGTTTGTAAGACCGAATACGTATGCGTACGGCAGAATATTATAAAAATACTCCGGATCGTCGTTGACCAGCACCTCGATGCGATCCAGTTCCGCAACTTTGATGAAATTTCTGAACCCGTGAAGCCGTCCGAGCAGCGCGGCGTTGTGAACCGTCCTCTTCCGCATAAAGATCGTCGAAAACAGCGCGACTAAAAAGGAGACGAACGACACGAGAACCGCTGCCCCCATCACACTCGGAGCGATCATTGCAGCACCGGCCATCATGGTGGCCGCCACAACGGGTACGATCGTCAGCATGCAGCCGCACCCGGTCGCCGCGACAGAGCTCTTCTTGTGTATGCGGCGATCTTCGTTCAGCTTAAAGTGCGTCGCGAGCGACGTCTGGGCGCTTCGGAATGTCGTTCCGAACTCTTCGGGAAGGTCGTCGGAGCGCACCGGATTTCCAAACAGAAACAGACCGGTAAAGAATACAGTCTGATACAGCGGTGCATCGGAAGGCAGATCCTGGAGCTTTTCGAACTCGAAGCGCTCGACGGGTTTGCCGAGCAGCTTTTTCTTCGGCTCCAGACGGTGGATTTTCATGTAGCCTTTGTGGGCAAAGTACGGTACGAGCGACAGGATGTCTTTTGCGTCGGCTCTCGCATCCATGATGTATCCGACTTCGGCCGGAGAAAGATCGTCCGGCGGGTAAAATTCGACGACCGGAATAATTTTATCTTCCTTGCCGAAGCGGAAAAACAGCAGAAGCGCCATCAGCGCCGCCAGCACGCTCACCGTTCCGCTCACCGCCGTCATCCAGACATCGGATTCCGCACCTGTAAAGTAGCCTTCGGGTAAAACGATGCGCAGCGTAACTCCCTCGCCTTTTTCGAGCGGGCGGTCGAGCGTGCCGTAGATGACAAGTCCGTCACGCGTCCACGAGACTTCATCTGTCTGTCCGCTGCCGGCATAGCCCGTAATCCACTCCAGAGACGCATCGTCGAAGTCCTTGGGCATTTCGATGCGGAAAGACGCCTGGGCGATGGATGTCTCCCAGCCGGTGGGAATCAGGTTCCAGTAGACCTGGTCGAATTCCTCGATTTCGTCATCGTAGGTCCGGGCTGTATATCGGATTGAATAGGACTTCGGCCCCGTCACGGTGATGTCCGGGCTCCCCAGCCGCAGAACGAGGTTGACGCCGCTCCTGCTTTTGTCCAGCTGAACGCCGCCCGTATCGATATCGTCGATACGCAGCCGCGCGCGCACCGACTGCTCCACGCCGTCCCGGTCGACATACCGGAGCCGCCCGTCGGTCGGGATGTAGCGGTAGATGCCGTGAGCCGGACTGTGGAACTCCACGTCGATGCGCTCCGTGACTTCGTATGCGCTGAACTCGCTGATGACGACATCGACATCGAAGCGAAGCGTGTCGTATTGAATGCCCGACGCAACGCACACAGCCGAAAGGCACATCGACAGCGCGACAAAGGCCGCCGCAGCGATGGCCCATACACTTCTTCCGTTCTTCATGGCTCTCTCCCGGGCGTATCTAAAAACGAACCGCTACGTTTTGACGCTCCTCTTCCGCTCCGACTTCGAACATCGCCTGCTTAAAGAATCCGAACATTCCCGCAAGTACGTTGCCGGGGAAGACCTGGATTCTCGTGTTAAACTGCTTGACGACTGCGTTGTAGTACTTTCTGGAGTTCGCAATCTCGCCCTCCATGGACGAAAGCTCCGACTGCAGCGCCAGGAAGTTCTGGTTGGCTTTGAGGTCCGGATAGTTCTCCGCTACGGCAAACAGCGATTTGAGCGCAGACTGCAATCCGCCTTCCTGCTCGAAGCGCTCTTCGGGCGTCGTGGCCTGCATGCTCCTCGTGCGGGCCTCCGTCAGCGCCTGCAGCGTCTCCTGTTCGTGGGTCGCATACCCTTTAACGGTCTCCACCAGATTGGGGATCATGTCGTATCTCTTTTTGAGATACACATCCATCGTGGCGAATGCCTCCTCGATGGCGTTGCGCAGCTTGATGGTGCCGTTGTAAAACGCAAGCACGTAGGCTCCCACGAGGATGACGAGACCTAGTATGGCATATCCGAGCATGGTACTTCCTCCTTTATTTTGCACTTTTGTGGCACAGCTGGAGTTCAGACTGCGCTGTTGATTGATTATATCATACCTGTATGAGAAATAGCACAAGCATTATATGCGCCAGTCGATCGGCTGCATACCGTTGGCTTTCAGGAATTCGTTCGCCTTCGAAAAATGCCGGCATCCGAAAAATCCGCGGTGCGCCGAAAGCGGACTCGGATGCGCCGACTCCAGAATGAGATGCCCGGGCGCCGCGATGAGGGATTTCTTCGAGCGGGCATTAGCCCCCCACAGAAGAAACACGATCGGTTGCTCCCGATGATTCAGATGGCGGATTACCTGATCGGTAAACGTCTCCCAGCCGCGTCCGGCATGCGAATTCGGAGAGCCGGCCCGGACGGTCAGAACGGCGTTGAGCAACAGCACTCCCTGCTCCGCCCACGGTTGCAGAAATCCGCTTTCGGATGCAGCGATGCCGCAGTCCGCTTCCAGCTCTTTAAACATATTGACAAGCGACGGTGGTCGGGGGGTGCCCTGCTGCACCGAAAAGCACATGCCGTGCGCCTGACCGGGCCCGTGGTAGGGATCCTGTCCGAGGATGACGGTCTTGACGCTGCGATACGGCGTCTCTTTGAGCGCATTGAAAATATCGTACATATCCGGATAAATAGTACGTGTGGCATATTCCTGTTTTAAGAATTCGCGCAGATTCAGGTAATATTCTTTCGCAAACTCATCGCCGAGGACCTCATCCCAGTCGTTGCCCAGCTGCACCATCGCGTTCAATCACATCCTTAATAAATGCCTCGATATCGTCGTAGACCGCCGTGCGGTCTTTTTCGTTGAGCACCTCGTGGCGCATTTCCTCGTACAGCTTCAGCTCCGCCCGCTGATGTCCGGCTTTTCTCAGTGCCTCCACGACCTCTTTCGGCCCTTCGCCGTAGCGGCCGACCGGGTCGAGAGCGCCGGAGAGAAACAGCAGCGGCAGTTCGGCCGGCACGCGCCCGGGCCAGCCGGGTTGCGATGTTCTGTGCAAAAGGGTGAACAGATCGCTGAAGCCGGCGAGCGTCAGCACGAAGCCGCACTGCGGGTCGTTTGCGTAGGAATCGCTGACCGCGCGGTCACTCGACAGCCACTCGTACAGGTTCGCGGGCGATCCGACGCGCCGGTTGTTGCCGCCAAACGCCATCGTCTGCACGAAGTTGCTCCGGTGCCGGTCACCGTAGCGCATGCGAAGCACGCGGACGAGAAACAGACCCAGCGGCGTCAGGACATTGCGCCCCGACGTGCCGGTGATTATCGCTCCGGCGAGGCCGTCCGCATGCCGGGTCAGATATTCCCGCAGGATTAACGACCCCATGCTGTGTCCGAGCATAAAGTACGGAACATCCGGATGTTCTTTCGAAACGATGAGGCGCAGGTGATCCGCATCCTCGACGAAGTTCAGCCACCCTTTATCCGGACCGAAATAGCCGTAATCGTCTTCCGCCGAACTCTGCCCGTGACCCGCATGGTCGTGTCCGACGACCAGAATACCGCAGCGGCCCATGTGCCCGGCAAATGCCTCGTAGCGGAGAAAGTACTCGCTCATCCCGTGCAGAATCTGCAGGATTGCCACCGGCTCAGCCGGTGAAGCCGAACGATAATATCGGATGAGACTGGTTCCGTCAGCCCCCGTAAACACGCCTTCCGTCATGCTCATACGCTTTCCTCGAGCATGCGCGTCTTCAGCTCCCACAGGGGAATCGACAGGTCGACATAATAACGGTGGGGATTGTCGAAGCGCAGCGTTTCCTCCCACATCTCCGAGATGTTTCTGAGGCAGTGAGCCCGGATATCCGAAATCGCCGGACGCTCGTACACGAGCCGGCCCCGTTCAAAGATCGGTACGAGAAGCTCTCTGGCCTCGAAGTTATCGAGCTTTTTAAACCGCTTGGCCGAGTGCGGGTCGACGATGGGATAGCCGTTGCCGGCAGGCACCGGTTCGTCCGCCAGCGCGATGACGTCGGCAAACGCCTGGCCGGAGTCCTTGTCGTACAGGCGATATACTTTCTTAAATCCCGGGTTCGTAATCTTCTCCACGTTTTCCGACACTTTGATCTTGGGGATCACTTCGCCGTTCCGCTCGGAAGCCACGAGCTTGTACACGCCGCCGAATACCGGTTCGGCCTTGGCCGTAATCAGCCGCTCGCCCACACCGAACGAATCGACGCAGGCGCCCTGCAGAAGCATGTTGCGGATCAGATACTCGTCCAGCGAATTGGAGACGACGATTTTGCAGTCGGCGTGCCCCGCATCGTCGAGCATCTTCCGCGCATTTTTCGACAGGTACGTGATGTCGCCCGAGTCGATGCGGATACCTTTCTTCTCCGGTGCATAGCGATCGAACGCGCGGATGGCGTTCGGTATGCCGGAGCGCAGCACATCGTACGTATCGACGAGCAGCGTGCACTGATTGGGATACAGCTGCGCATAGCGGTCAAACGCCTCGTACTCCGAGTCGAACAGCTGCACCCAGCTGTGCGCCATCGTACCCGAGACGGGAATGCCGTACCGCTGCTCCACGATCGTGCAGGATGTGCCGATGCAGCCGGCGATGTAGGCCGCCCGTGCGCCGAGCACCGACGCGCTGGCACCGTGCGCCCTCCTGGCACCGAACTCGACGACTTCGCGCCCCTCGGCCGCCCGGACGATCCGGCTGGCCTTTGTCGCGATGAGGCTCTGATGGTTGATCAGCAAAAGAGCCATCGTCTCGATGAACTGCGCCTGGACGATCGGGCCCCTCACCGTCACGATTGGCTCGCCGGGGAAAATGGGCGTCCCTTCGGGCACCGCCCATACATCGCACGCAAAGCGAAAGTTCTTCAGATAGTCCAGAAACCCTTCGTCGAATCCATGCTCCCGCAAATAGGCGATGTCGCTGTCGCTGAACGATAAATCGGTCAGGTAGTCGATGAGCGAATCCAGGCCGGCCATGATCGCCAGCCCGCCGCCTTCGGGCACTTTCCTGTAGAACAAATCGAAGTATGCAATCTGTTCCCCCACGCCGCTCACGTGATACCCGTTGGCCATCGTCAGCTCGTAAAAGTCTGTGAGCATGGTCAAATTGTCTCCGTTCATGATCCTCCCTCTTTTCTCAGGATCCGTTTCAGATAATCTCCCGTATACGAATCCGGACACAGGGCCACCGCTTCGGGAGTCCCCGTCACAACGATATTTCCTCCCCGGTCGCCGCCGTCCGGCCCGAGGTCGATGATGTGGTCGGCTGTCTTGATGACATCCAGATTGTGCTCGATCACCACGACAGTGTTCCCCGCATCGGCCAGCCTCGACAGCACTTCGATCAGCTTGCTGACATCGGCAAAGTGCAGGCCCGTCGTGGGTTCGTCCAGTATGTACAGCGTGTTGCCCGTGCTCCGGCGCGCCAGCTCCGTGGCGAGCTTGACCCGCTGGGCTTCGCCGCCCGACAGCTGCGTCGAGGGCTGACCGAGCTTGATGTAGCCGAGCCCGACATCCTGCAGCGTCTGAATGTGGCGCGCGATGGAGGGGATGTGCTCGAAGAACGGCAGCGCTTCGTCCACCGTCATGTTGAGCACGTCGAATATGCTCATGCCCTTGTACTTGACTTCCAGCGTCTCGCGGTTGTACCGCTTGCCTTTGCACACCTCGCAGGGCACGTACACATCGGGGAGGAAGTTCATCTCGATCTTGATGATGCCGTCCCCTTTGCAGGCTTCGCAGCGGCCGCCCGACAGGTTAAAGCTAAAGCGGCCCTTGTTGTAGCCCCGCAGCTTGGCTTCGGGCGTCTGCGCAAACAGATCGCGGATCGGCGTAAACACGCCGGTATACGTGGCCGGGTTGCTCCTGGGCGTGCGCCCGATGGCCGTCTGGTCGATGTTGACGACTTTATCGATGTTCTCCATGCCTGTAATTTCCGCATGAGCGCCGGGCAGATCCTTGGCCCGGTACATGGAGCGGGCCAGCGCCTTGTACAGGATTTCGTTAATGAGGCTGCTCTTGCCGGAGCCGGATACACCGGTGACACAGACCATCTTCCCCAGCGGGATGTGCACATCGATATCCTTGAGGTTGTTCTCCCGGGCACCGCGGACGACGAGCTCTTTCCCGTTTCCTTTTCTCCGTTCGTTCGGTATTTCTATTTTAAGGGCGCCCGTAAGGTATTGGCCTGTGATGGAATCCGGACAGGCTTTGATATCGTCGAGCGTGCCCTGAGCCACGAGGTAGCCGCCTTCGATACCCGCACCCGGACCGATGTCGATGATCTCGTCTGCGGCGAGCATCGTCTCTTCGTCGTGCTCGACGACGATGAGCGTGTTGCCCAGATCCGTCAGCTCCCGCAGCGCCTGCAGCAGTTTGGCGTTGTCCTTCTGGTGGAGTCCGATGCTCGGCTCGTCCAGGATGTACAGGATGCCGACAAGCGACGATCCGATCTGAGTCGCGAGGCGTATCCGCTGCGCTTCGCCGCCCGAAAGCGACGCCGATGAACGCGACAGCGTCAGGTAGTCAAGCCCCACATCCCGCAGAAATGCGAGGCGGGAGTGGATTTCCTTCAGCACCATGCGGGCAATCGTGCGGTGCTTCTCCGACAGCCGATTCTCGAGCTGATCCATAAACTCAAGCGACTTGATGACGGAGAGATCGGTCAGCTCCACGATGTTGATGCCGCCGACCGTCACCGCCAGAATTTCGGGCTTCAGCCGCTTGCCTTTGCAGACGTCGCACGGCGTAATCCTCATGTACGATTCGAGCTTTTCCTTGATGTAGTCCGAGTTCGTGTATTCGTACCGGCGCTGCAGATTTCGCATCACTCCTTCGAACGTATCGTTTCGCTGCGATTGGTTGCCGCTCGTCCGGCTGATATACGTGTAGCGGAGTTTGCGCCCGCCGGTCCCCCACAGCAGTTCGTTGCGGAACGCCTCGGGCAGGTCTTCGTAGGGCAGCGACGTATCCACGCCGTGATCTTCGGCCAGCGCCCGGATCAGCTGCCGGTAGAAGCCGACGTATTCCAGCGAGGAAAACACATTCGCAAGCGCACCGTCAAAAATCGGCACCTTCGGATCGCTCACCACGAGCTCCGGGTCGAGTTTCTGGATGAATCCCAGTCCGTGGCATTCCGGGCAGGCCCCAAACGGCGAGTTGAACGAAAAGCTCCTCGGCTCCATCTCTTCGAGGCTGACGCCGTGCTCCGGACAGGCCAGCTTCGAGCTGAACACGAGCTCCTCGCTTTTTCCGTCCGTCTCGACGATGGCCTGCACGAGTCCCTCCCCGTGGGCGAGCGCAAGCTCGACGCTCTCGGCGAGGCGGCTCTGCTGTCCGTCGCGGATCACGATGCGGTCCACGACGATTTCGATCGTGTGCTGGAACGTCTTCTCCAGCTTGATTTCCTCTGCGTGCATGTCCCGGATTTCGCCGTCGATGCGCGCCCGAACGAATCCTTCCCGGCGAATCCGGTCCAGGATTTTTTCGTGTTCCCCTTTTCTCTTCCGCACGACCGGCGCCAGCAGCGTCACTTTCGTGCCCTCGCCCAGCGCCATCAGCTGCTCGACGATCTGATCGACGCTCTGCGAGCTGATTTCGCGTCCGCACACCGGACAGTGAGGGATGCCGATTCTGGCATACATGAGCCGGAGATAGTCGTAAATTTCCGTGACGGTACCGACCGTGGAACGCGGGTTTTTGCTCGTCGTCTTCTGATCGATGGAGATCGCCGGCGACAGGCCTTCGATCGACTCGACATCCGGCTTATCGAGCTGCCCTAAAAACTGCCTGGAGTACGCTGAAAGGCTCTCCACGTAGCGCCTCTGCCCTTCGGCGTAGATCGTATCGAA